>Ga0208179_1000020_pt1 | contig 247855 bp, 256 predicted proteins | sample Malvired_Geostar_FD_184238 | JGI IMG/M metagenome (GOLD analysis project Ga0208179, IMG submission 184238) | Marine viral communities from the Global Malaspina Expedition - Malaspina viral metaG DeepMed_Geostar (SPAdes) (version 2) | ecosystem: Environmental > Aquatic > Marine > Oceanic...
CCTTTGGAGGGTCCCCCTCCCCCGAGGGGGGAGGAGTGGAGATCCAGACCCTTCAGACCCTTCAGACCCTTCAGACGGTCTTTCTTACCCGCGCACCGACTTCGCCAGCCCGACCGCCCGGCCGATGTGGGCTTCCAGCGCGTCCCAGTCGGCCTCGTCGACCAGTTTGTCGGGGATCAGGCGCGAGCCCATGCCGGCGGCGATGATGCCGGCGTCGAACCAGGCCTTGAGCGAGGCTTCCTCGGGCTCGACCCCGCCGGTGGGCATGATTTTCGTCCAGGGCATGGGGCCCATGACCGCCTTGACGAAGGCCGGGCCGCCGACCTGGGCGCCGGGGAACAGTTTGACGACGTCACAGCCCCATTCCTGGGCCTGGCTGATCTCGGTGACCGAGCCACAGCCGGGCATATAGGCCACGCGCTTGCGGTTACAGAGCTTGGCCACCGCCTCGACGCCGCAGGGGCTGACGACAAAGCGGGCGCCGCGCGACAGGTAAAGCGCCGCCGTGCCCGGATCGACGATCGAGCCGATGCCGAGGATCACCTCCGGGTCGGTGCGGGAAAGCGTCTTCGTCAGCTCGGCGAACAGGTCGGCGGCGTGGTCGCCCCGGTCGGTGAACTCGATCACCCGGGCCCCGGCGCGGGCGGCGGCGCGGATGATGCCGAGGCAGGCCTCGACCTCGGGGTGGTAGAAGACGGGGCAGATGCCCTGCGCCTCCAGCGCGGCCACGACGGTCAGGCGGTCGGCGGGATAGGCGGGCATGAGGCAGGCTCCGGAGGCTGGGTCAGTCCGAGGGGTGCGACCAACCGGGCCGCGCGTCAAGCCGGGGCGGCTTCACGGCTGGTTTCGTGGGCCAGATGGACCAGCCGCGCGACCTCGGGGCTGTCGGCCTCGAACAGGGGGTCCAGCACGGTGAAGTGGTTGAGGCCGGGAAGCTCAGTGACCCGGGTGTCGGCGCCTGCCGCCCCCCAGCGCTCGGCCATGGCGCGGGACTGGCGCAGGAACTCCGGGCTCTCGTCGGCCCCGACCCAGCAGTCCAGCGTCGTGCCGCCGGGGCTCGATCCGTCCGGCACCGGCCAGTGGATCGGCGACAGGGCGGTGGCCATCAAGGGGTCGAGGCCCAGCGCCGCATTGAGGCTGGTCTCGAGCAGGGGGGCGAGGTCGAACACGCCCGAGATCGCCACGGCCGCCCCCGCCCGGCCCTCGGACAGCAGGGCCGCCGCCATGTGTCCGCCCGCCGAATGGCCGAACACCAGCGGGCGGTATCCGGCGCGCGCTCGGATCAGCTCCGTCGCCGCCCGCACCTGCCGCAGGATCTGCCCCAGGCTGACGGTCGGCGCGAGGTCATAGGTGGGGATGGCCAGCGCGACCCCGTGGCTCAGCAGCGCCGGGGCGATGCCGTGGAAGGCCTGACCGTCCAGCGCCTGCCAGTAGCCGCCGTGCAGGAAGACCGCGACCGGCGCCTCCGACTGCCCCTCGGGCGCGAACAGGTCCAGCACCTCGCGCGGCCCGGGGCCATAGGCGATGCGCTGATGGGGATGGTCGGCCCGCGCTGCCCCGGCCCGCTCGGCCCACCTCGCCATGACGGCGCCGTGGTCGGGCACCCGCTGGCGGTTGTTGTACTCGGCTTCGAGGTCCAGGCCCTTACTCCGTCCGTCCGCATCCGCTACAGACCTCCGACCGACCGGAGGGACCGCCCATGATGACCGCCATCTTCGTCTTCATCAAATGCGAGCTGGGGCACGCCAACGACGTCGCCGCCGACATCGTCGACAACGTCGAGCGCGTCTCCGAGGTCTATTCGACCTCGGGCCAGTACGACCTGCTGGCCAAGTTCCAGCTGCCCAAGGAGATGGACATCGGCACCTTCGTCACGAAGGAGGTCCAGACCCGTCCCAACATCCGCGACACCTTTACCGTCATCACCTTCTCGCCCTTCCTGCCGGGCGCCTGACGGCCCCTACTGCGCCGGATAGGCGGGGGCGCGCGCCCCCTCACCTCCGCCGAGATAGCGGTCCCGCAGCAGGAACGGCCGGCTCTCCAGCGGCTGCTCGACGCCGTTGATGAAGATGGCCACGGGCTGGCTCAGCGGCTCCAGCGGATCTCCGGTCCAGACGACCACATCGGCGGCCGCGCCCGCGCGCAGCTCCCCGTACTGGCCGTCCATGCCGAAGATCCGGGCCGGATTGACCGTGATGGCCGCGATGGCCGCCTCATACGGCAGGCCGTGCGAGACGGCGTTGCCGGCGTTGTAGCGCGTCTCGCGCGCCCGGTGGATCGAGCCTTCATTGCCCTTGATGGCGATGACGACACCGGCCGCATTGAGGGCCGCAGCATTCTGCATCCGCGCCGCCCGGCGCTCGAAATTGCCGGGCAGGTTGCTGATCGGGTTCAGCAGCACCGGCACACCGGCGGCGGCGATCTGGTCGGCGACCAGCCAGCCCTCCTCGGCGCCGTCGAGAATGACCTTGAGGCCCTCTTCCTCGGCGAGGCGCAGGACCTGCAGGATGTCGGCGGCGCGCGACACGGTGATGATCAGCGGCATCCGTCCCTCGGCCACCGGGATCAGGGCCTCCAGATCGGCGCGCGACAGCGACAGCGGCCTGAGGTCATCACGCTGATAGGCGGCCTTGTTGCGGGCATAGAGGCGCACCTCGGACAGGGTCTCGCGGAACAGCACCATGGCCCCGCCGCGCGATCCGCCCGCCACACCGGCGCCGGCCTCACCGAAGGGGGCGACCATGGCCACGCGCGGGCGAACCAGAATGTCGGCGCCCTCGGCCAGATGGATCACCGCCGCCTGACCCGCGAACAGGCCCGGCGAGTGATAGCCGCCCTCGCCGGCACCGGCGGTGTCTTCCTCATGATAGTGGCCGCTGGACGAACCGGGGTGGTTCGGCACGACAATGGCCCGCGTCACCCCGCCCAGGCGCGCGACCGGCAGGGTGATGGACCAGGGGTCCAGCCCGTAGGAGACGTCAAAGGCGGCGCTCAGCGTATTGGAGGCATTGCGCAGGTCATTGGTGCCGCTGACCGAGGAGACTTCCGATCCGCCAAGGCCCGAGTCGACCGCGACAAAGCCGGGGGCCACGACCTGGCCCGTGGCATCGATCACGCGGGCTCCGGTCGGAGCCGCGCCTGTGCCGACCGAGATGATCCGTCCGCCGCGCATGACGACGGTGCCGTTCTCGATCACCGAGGTGCCGGTCAGAACCCGGCCGCCGGTGACGGCCACCGTATCCTGCGCGAAGGCTGGCGTTGCAACGAGACCGACGGCGGCCACGGCCCCCACGAAGAGGGTCTTGAGGGAGGAGAGGCGATCATGGGTCATGTCAGCGGGCTCCCTGGCGGACACCGGCGGCCGACTGGCCATAGCCGGGCTGGCCCAGTTCAAAGTCGGATACTGGCTGATAGGTCGGGTCGAACCGGTCGAAGGCCAGCCCTCCGTCGACGAACACCTGATCGGCCCGCGCATAGATGGAGAAGGGGTTGGCGCTCCAGATCACTACATCGGCGCGCTTGCCGGGGGTCAGAGAGCCGGTCTGGTCCTCGATGCCGATGGCGCGCGCCGCATTCAGCGTGATCCAGCCGATGGCGTGTTCCTCGGTCAGGTCCAGACCCGCCCGGCGACCGGCAGCGAGCGCCGCGGCGGCTTCCTGGTTGAGGCGCTGGATCAGCTCGGCGTCATCCGAGTGGACCACGGCGCAGGAGCCTTCGGGCGCATCGACCAGGGCGACGTTCTCCTCGATGGCGTCGAGGCTCTCCATCTTGAAGCCCCACCATCCGGTCCACATGGCCGCGCAGATGCCCTCGCGCGCCAGCATGGGGGCGACCTTGTAGGCCTCGGTCGCGTGGTGGAAGGTGGTGATGCGATAGCCGAACTCCTTCGACATATCGATCATCAGGGCCATCTCGTCGCCGCGATAGCAGTGGTTCTGGATCAGGATCGAGCCGTCCAGCACGCCGACCAGGGTCTCGTGCTGCAGGTTGCGGGTGGGCGGGGAGCCCTCGCCCGTCTCGCGCCACTTGTCCCACTTCTGGCGATAGTCCTGGGCGGCGATGAAGGCGGCGCGATAGCCGGCCATATTGCCCATGCCGGTGGCCGGCGAACGGCCTCGCCCGCCATAGACGCGGCTGGGGTTCTCGCCGCAGGCCATCTTGACCGTATAGGGGGCGTCCGGGAACTTCATGCCCTGCATGGTGACCGAGGGCACATTGCGCAGCGTTACGCCGCGACCGCCGAACAGATTGGCGGAGCCGGGCAGGATGTGGAGGGTGGTCACCCCGCCGGCGCGGGCGGTGTTGAAGCCCGGGTCCTGCGGCCAGACCGAATGCTCGGCCCAGACCTCGGCGGTATTGGGGTTGGTCGCCTCATTGCCGTCGCTCATCCCCTGAACGCCAGGCGAGGGATAGACGCCGAGGTGGCTGTGCACATCGATAATGCCGGGGGTGACGTAGCGTCCCTCGGCATTGATCACCCGGTGTCCGGCCGGGAGGGCCGTCGAGGCGTCGCCGACCGCGGCAACCTTGCCGTCCGTCAGGATGACCACGCCGTTCTCGATCTTGCGGCCGTCGCCGGTGAACACGGTCGCCCCGACGATGGCCAGGTTCTCGCGCGGCAGGCCGCGATAGGTCGACGGATAGGGATCCGGATTGGTGGCGGCATCCATGCCGGTCGGCAGGGCCTTCGCCTCCCGCGCCGGGGCGGCATCCCCATTCCCGTCGGAGGAGGCCCCTTCACCCGTGGTGGCACAGGCCGACAGGCCGAGCGTGGCGGCAAGGATGAGGGCGAGCGGCCCGGATGCGGACCCCCGCAGACGTGATGTGAACATGGTGGTCAGCTCCCCAGTCAACCGGATCGTCGCCCGCTCCGGCGAAGCACGCGAAGCGGGGATTACAAGAGGGTTCCGCCCGTCCCGTCAAAGACGGATTCATTACAAAGCTGTAAGGCGCTGCCGGACATCATCGTCGCCGAGGCCGTCAACCTCCAGCCGCTTGATCCGGCTGCGGTCGCCCTGAACGAGAGAGACGGCACTGCGCGACACGCCCAGGGCGTCGGCGACCAGACGGACGAGGGCGTCATTGGCCTTGCCCTCGATCGGACGGGCGCGCACCCGCACCTTGAGCACGGGCCGCCCTTCCGGGTCGCTGTCCCAGCCGTCGAGGCGATCCTGCGCAGCGCCGGGGGTCAGCCTCACGAACAGGCGGGCCATCAGGCCAGCGTCAGGATCACCGGCCCCCGCCGGGTCGCCACCAGGGTATGCTCGTACTGGACCGTCGGCTCCTCGAGCGGCGGGTACAGCGTCCAGCCATCGTCGCGTTCGTCGACCCAGTCGGCGCCCAGCGACAGGAAGGGTTCGATGGTAAAGACCAGACCCTCGGGGATCACGCGGCGGTCCTCCGGCTCGTACCAGGTGGCGATTTCGGCCGGGTCGTCGTGCAGCGACCGCCCGACGCCATGGCTGGAGAGGTTGCGGACCAGGCTGTAGCCATTCCGGTCGGCGAAGGTCTCGATGGCACGGCCGACGGCATTCAGCCGACCGCCCGGCTTCACCGCCCGGATGCCCGCCCACATGGCGCGCCGGCCGTCACGGCAGAGGCGATCGACACGGGGCCGGACGGGCGGCACCGCAAAACTGGCGCCCGTGTCCCCGAAATAGCCGTCCAGTTCGGCCGAAACGTCGATGTTGACCAGACCGCCGGCCTTCACCTGCCGGTCGTCCGGAATTCCGTGGGCACAGTCTGGCCCGACCGAGATACAGGTCGCGCCCGGAAAGCCATAGGTCAACTCCGGCGCGGAGCGGGCCCCCTCAGCCTCCAGCATGGCCCGGCCAAGGCCATCCAGTTCGCGCGTGGTCATGCCCGGCTCCAGCGCCTTGCCCATCGCCGCCAGCGTCCGCGCGACCAGCCCGCCGACCGCGCGCAGTTTCACCAGCTGATCTTCGCTCTCTATAGTCATCCGGCACTCCTGCCCCTCAACGACAAAGGGCGCGGGCCAACGGCACCGCGCCCCTGCCTGCAGCCTTCAGGCTTGCCTAGCCCAGCGCCGTCATCAGCTCGGGCACGGCGGTCTTGTAGTCGGCGACCAGACCGTAGTCGGCGACCTGGAAGATCGGGGCGTCCGGATCCTTGTTAATCGCAACGATGATCTTGGAGTCCTTCATGCCGGCCAGGTGCTGGATGGCGCCCGAGATGCCGATGGCGACGTAGAGCTCGGGGGCGACCACCTTGCCGGTCTGGCCGACCTGATAGTCGTTCGGCGCATAGCCGGCATCAACCGCGGCGCGCGAGGCCCCGACGGCGGCGCCCAGCTTGTCCGCCAGCGGATCCATGACGGCATGGAATTCCTCGGACGAGCCCATGGCCCGGCCGCCGGAGACGACGATCTTGGCCGCGCCCAGTTCGGGACGGTCGGACTTGACCTTTTCCTCGGAGACGAAGGTGGTCTTGGAGGCGTCGCCGCCCTTCACGGACTCGACCGGGGCGGAACCGCCTTCCTCAGCGGCATCAAAGCCGGTGGGACGCACGGTGATGACCTTCTTCGCGTCGGAGGACTGGACGGTTTCCAGCGCATTGCCCGCATAGATCGGCCGCACGAAGGTATCGGCCGACACCACCTCGATGATGTCCGAGATCGGCGCGACGTCCAGCTTCGCGGCGAGACGTGGGGCGAAATTCTTGCCGTCCGTGGTGGCCGGGGCGAGGATGGCGTCATAGTCGTCGGCCAGCGACAGGACGGTGGCCTCGACGGCCTCGGCCAGCACCTTGCCCAGACCGGCGCTCTCGGCCAGCAGGACCTTGCGCACGCCCTTGATCTTCGCAGCAGTCTCGGCCGCGGCCTTGGCGCCTTCGCCCACGATCAGAATGTCGATGTCGCCGCCGATCTTCGAGGCGGCGGTCACGGTCTTGTGCGTGGTGTCACGGACGGTCGCGCCGTCGTGGTCCGCAATGACGAGAACGGCCATCAGATGACTCCCTTGGACTTGAGCTTGGCAACCAGTTCGGCGGCGTCGGCCACCTTTTCACCCGCCTCGCGCTTGGGCGGCTCGGTGACCTTGACCACCTTGAGGCGCGGCGCCGTATCGGTGCCGTAGTCGGCGACCGCCTTGGTGGCGATCTCCTTCTTCTTGGCCTTCATGATGTTGGGCAGGGAGGCATAGCGCGGCGTGTTGAGGCGCAGATCGACGGTGATGACCGCCGGCAGGGCGACCTCGATGGTCTGCAGGCCGCCGTCGATCTCGCGTGTGACCTGGGCCTTGCCGTCCTTGATCTCGACCTTGGAGGCGAAGGTCGCCTGCGGCCAGTCAAGCAGGGCGGCCAGCATCTGGCCGACCGCATTGTTGTCGCCGTCGATGGCCTGTTTGCCCATCAGCACCAGATCGGGCTTTTCCTCATCGACCACGGCCTTGAGCACCTTGGCCACGGCCAGCGGTTCAAGGTCCGTATCGGACTGCACCAGAATGCCGCGGTCGGCGCCGATGGCCAGGGCGTTGCGGATCGTTTCCTGGGCCTGGGTGACGCCGACCGAAACGGCGACGATTTCCTCGACCGTATTGGCGGCGTGATGCCCCTTGCCTTCCTTGAGCCGAACGGCCTCCTCGACGGCGATTTCGTCGAAGGGGTTCATGCTCATCTTGACGTTGGCGAGGTCGACCCCGCTCTGGTCGGCCTTGACCCTGGCCTTGACGTTATAGTCGATCACCCGTTTGACAGGGACGAGAACCTTCATGAGTCTATCCATTAAAGCGCTGGCCAATTAAACGCCGCGTGCGTGGCGTTGGACATGGAACGGCCAAACCGGCCTGTCAATGTAACGCCGGGTCAAGCTAACTGCGGCAAAGCCACGCCGCGCCCCGGCAAAGGAGCCCCGGACCAACCATGCATCGCTTTCTGAGCTTCCGGCGACTGGGCATACTTTTCCTTGGCCTGTTCGGCATGATCATCACCGGCCTGCTGGTCTATCAGCAGTTCTGGGTCAGCCCGGGCGAGCGCTGCGAGGCTGCCGGAAACTGGTACGATGTGAGCACCCGGACCTGTGCCCAGCCGATCTTTATCCCCGACATCACCGGACGTCCCATCGGGGTCAGCCGGCTTGAGGCCTCCAGGGCCAAGAACAGCGAACTGATCGTGCTGGAACGTCAGGTCGCCGCCCAGAAGAAGGCCCGCCAGGACGCCGTCGACGCCGAGCGGGCACGGCTGCGGGCGCAGCAGGGCCGGTGATCCGGAAGCGCTAGCGGGTGGCGCCGGGACGCCACTTCACATCATCGGCACCGTGGTGGTTGGCGCGTCGGCCAGCCACGAACAGATGGTCGGACAGCCGGTTCAGATAGCGCAGCGCCGCAGGCGTTACCGCCACGCCGGCCTCGGCCAGACGGACGGCGCAGCGTTCGGCCCGGCGGCAGACGGTGCGGGCCAGATGCAGATGGGTCGACAGCGGCGATCCGCCCGGCAGGATGAAGCTGTCGAGCGGCTTCTGGCTTTCGTTCATCCAGTCGATTTCCTGCTCCAGACGCTCGACCTGGCTGTCGATGATCCGCAGCGCCTCCCATTCCGGGGGCGGGTCCAACGGGGTGGCCAGATCGGCGCCCAGATCGAACAGCTCATTCTGGATGCGCGCCAGCATGGCATCGATCCGGTCGTTCTGGCCCGAGTTCAGCCGGGCGAGGCCGATCACGGCATTCAGTTCGTCGACCGCACCATAGGCCTCGACCCGCAGATCGGTCTTGGAGACCGGCGCGCCATTGGCGAGGCGGGTCTGCCCCTCATCGCCCGTGCGGGTATAGATCTTGTTGAGCAGGACCATGGGCCTAGCCTCCCTGGGTGGATTTCCACCACATGGCGCCGACCAGCAGCACAACGGCCACGGCCTGCAGGCCGACGCGCAGGCGCATCAGATGGTTGGACTGGCTGCGCGCCGCGTCCCCGGGGGTGAACAGGGCCTTCAGCCCGAACCCGAGGGTGATGGCGACCGCGGCGATGGCGATCAGGATCAGGATGTCGACGATGTTGCCCATGCGGGCAAACTAGGCCGCGCGCCCCCGCCTGACCAGAGGGTCGGGCGGGGTGCGGCAATCAGCCGATCAGTAGCGGTAGTGGTCCGGCTTGAACGGCCCGGCGGCGGGGACCGAGATATAGTCCGACTGTTCCTTGGTCAGGGTCGTCAGCTTGGCGCCCAGCTTGTCGAGGTGCAGGGCCGCGACCTTTTCGTCCAGATGCTTGGGAAGGACATAGACCTGGTTCTCGTACTTGGACTTGTTGGTCCACAGCTCGATCTGGGCCAGCACCTGATTGGTGAAGGAGGCCGACATCACGAACGAGGGGTGACCTGTCGCATTGCCGAGGTTCACCAGACGGCCCTTGGACAGCAGGATGATCTTCTTGCCATCGGGGAATTCGACGTGGTCGACCTGGGGCTTGATCTCGTCCCACTTCATGTTCTTCAGGCCCGCGACCTGAATCTCCGAGTCGAAGTGGCCGATGTTGCAGACGATGGCGTTGTGACGCATCGCCCGCATGTGGTCGACGGTGATGACGTCCTTGTTGCCCGTGGCGGTGACGAAGATGTCGGCGGATCCGGCCACGTCGTCCAGCGTCTGGACCTCATAGCCTTCCATGGCCGCCTGCAGGGCGCAGATCGGATCGATCTCGGTGACGATCACGCGGGCGCCGCCCTGACGCAGCGAGGCCGCCGAACCCTTGCCGACATCGCCATAGCCGCAGACCACGGCGACCTTGCCCGACAGCATGACGTCGGTGCCGCGACGAATGGCGTCGACCAGCGACTCCCGGCAGCCGTACAGATTGTCGAACTTGGACTTGGTGACGCTGTCGTTGACGTTGATCGCCGGGAACGGCAGGTCGCCGCGCTCGGCCATCTGGTACAGGCGGTGGACGCCCGTGGTGGTCTCTTCCGAGACGCCGCCGATGGCGTCACGAATGGCCGAGTAGAAGCCGGGCTTTTCCTTCAGATACCGCTTCATCACGGCATAGAGGGCCTCTTCTTCCTCGTTCTCGGGATTGTCGAGAACGCTGGCGTCCTTCTCGGCCTTCGGCCCGAGCACGCACAGCAGGGTGGCGTCGCCGCCGTCGTCGAGGATCAGGTTGGGATAACCGCCGTCAGCCCATTCAAATATCTTGTGGGCATAGTCCCAGTATTCTTCCAGCGTCTCGCCCTTGGTGGCGAACACCGGCGTGCCCGAGGCAGCGATGGCGGCGGCCGCGTGGTCCTGGGTCGAATAGATGTTGCACGAGGCCCAGCGGACCTCGGCGCCCAGCGCTTCCAGCGTCTGGATCAGCACGGCGGTCTGGATGGTCATGTGCAGGCTGCCGGCGATGCGGGCGCCCTTCAGCGGCTTGCCCTCGCCGAACTCGTCCCGCAGCGCCATCAGGCCGGGCATTTCGGTTTCGGCGATGGCGATTTCCTTGTTGCCGAACGGGGCAAGCGAGATGTCGCGGACGATGTAGTCGGTCATGGGCGTGGCTTTCCGGGAAAAGTGTTGGAGCGGCCTATAGACCGGGGAGCCTCCCGGGGCAAGAAACACATAAAGACATCCTTATGTGTTTCCCGGGCCGTAGCGGGTGCGACGCCTTGGCGAGAGCTGGCCGCGAAGCTAGGAAGTCGGTCATGACCCGTGATCTCGCCACCCCCCGCCACGACTGGACCCTCGCCGAGGTCGAGGCCCTGTTCGAACAGCCCTTCATGGAGCTGGTGTTCCAGGCCGCCGAGGTGCACCGCCAGACCTTCGACCCGTCAGAAGTCCAGCTCAGCCGCCTGCTGTCGATCAAGACCGGCGGCTGCGCCGAGAACTGCGGCTATTGCTCGCAGTCGGCCAGCTTCGACACGGGGCTCAAGGCCGAAAAACTGATGGACACCCAGGCCGTGCTGGCCGAGGCCATGGCGGCCAGGGCCGGCGGCGCCGACAGGTTCTGCATGGGCGCGGCCTGGCGCGAGCTGAAGGACCGTGACACGCCCAAGCTGGCAGCCATGATCTCGGGCGTGAAGGCCCTGGGCCTCGAGACCTGCGCGACGCTCGGCATGCTGACCGCCGATCAGGCGCGCCAGCTCAAGGACGCCGGGCTCGACTATTACAACCACAACCTCGACACCGGGCCGGAGTATTACGCCGATGTCGTCACCACCCGGACGTATCAGGACCGGCTGGAGACGCTGAAGCATGTACGCGATGCGGGCATGAGCACCTGCTGCGGCGGCATCGTCGGCATGGGCGAGGCCCGCCGCGACCGCGCCGGTCTGTTGCACGCCCTGGCCACCCTGCCGGCCCATCCCGACAGCCTGCCGGTCAATGCCCTGGTGCCGGTAGCCGGCACACCTCTGGGCGATCGGGTGAAGCGCGAGGGGGAGATCGACCCCATCGAGTTCGTCCGCACCGTCGCCGTGGCCCGCATCGTCTGCCCCCGGTCCATGGTGCGCCTGTCGGCCGGTCGCGAGGCCATGAGCCCCGAAATGCAGGCCCTGTGCTTCCTCGCCGGGGCCAACTCCATCTTCGTCGGCGACCGCCTTTTGACCACCGCCAACCCCGATGCCGATGCCGACACCCGCCTGTTCGCCAAACTGGACCTGAGGCCCATGGTCGCGGACCGTCCGCAGGCGGTCGAGAGCGCGGCGTAACCGGCCCTTAAGCCCGGTGTGCCAGGTCTGCCCCGAAGACAGTTTCGGGAGAGGCTCATGACCGGTGGCGGTGGCGGCGGTGGATCGCGACAGACCTATATCCAGATCGGCACCTCGACGGCGAACTTCAGCCGGGCGGGCGGGCGACGCGGTGTGCTGACGGTCGAAACCGGGCTGGATGTGGCCGATGCCGCCCTGCATACCCGCGCCGGCCAGTCCGCGCCGCGACTGAGAGCCGCCTATAACCAGGTGATTGCCCGCGTGGCCGCCGGCCTGCGGGGCGATGCGCCGCCGGATGTCGAACGGCTGGCGCGTGAGCTTCAGGCCGCGACCGACCAGACGCTGGGCAGGTCCGGCGCCCGCTTCCTGCTCGGTACGGTGATGGCCTTCTGAGAAAAGGACGTCTTGCGGTATAGGGTTGGTGTCGTGGCGGCACGCTCGAAGGCACAATGATCGGACGTCGAACTTCGAAACTACTGATGGCCGGGGCCGCCACGCTGGCCGCAGCGACCCTTGTATGGTGGTTCTGGCCGCGCGAGGAGCCGGAAGTTCGCGTTGTCTGGCAGGGACAACCCCAGTTCACCCAACGGGATCGTTAGGTTCGCATCGCGTCACAATCGCCTTGGTCGAAGGGTGTCGAACTAGTCCTTTGTCGGATCGCCCTGGGCGTCGTCGCCATAGGTAAGGGCCAGGAAGACGTCTTCCAGATCGGGATCCTCGGTCGAGATATCGGCGATCGTGACGCCCGCTGCGCGGACCGCAGCCAGCACCTGTTCCACCGAAGACCGACCCTTGCGATAGGTGACCGAAAAGGCGCCGCCCGGACGTTTGGTGACTTCAAAGCCTTCCAGCACCGGCGGAGTCGCCATTGGCGTCTCGGGCGAAACCACCACATTGCGGGTATCCAGCCGCCGCAGCAGCTGCGGCGTCGGCTCGCAGGCCACGACCTGACCCCGGTTGACGATGGCGATGGTGTCGCAGAGCTCCTGCGCCTCTTCCAGATAGTGGGTGGTCAGAAGGATCGTCACGCCCTCGGCGTTCAGGCGGCGCACATACTCCCACAGCTGGCGGCGCAGTTCGACGTCGACCCCGGCCGTCGGCTCGTCGAGGATCAGCACCGGCGGGGCATGGACCAGGGCCTTGGCCACCATCAGTCGCCGCTTCATCCCGCCGGACAGGGCCCGGACATAGGCATTGGCCTTGTCCGACAGGCCGAGCGCCTCCAGCAGGGCATCGGAGCGACGCTCATCGGCCGGCACGCCATAGAAACCTGCCTGCACCTCCAGCGACTCGCGCGGCGTGAAAAAGACGTCGGCGACGATCTCCTGCGGAACGACGCCGAGGGCCGCGCGGGCGTCGCGCGGCTGGGTGTCGATGTCCCGGCCCCAGATCGACACCTCGCCCGAGGTCTTCTTGACCACCCCCGCCAAAATATTGATCAGGGTCGATTTGCCCGCGCCATTCGGCCCCAGCAGGCCGAACATGGTGCCGCGGGGGATGTCCAGATCGATGCCCTTCAGCGCCTCCTTGGGCGGGGCCTTCTTCGATCCGGCATAGGTCTTGGTCAGGCCACGGATACGAATGGCGGAGTCGGGCAGCGAGGAGGCAGCGGTCATGGGGTTCCGAATACAGGATCAGGCGTTTGACGCCGATGGGCGCGCCGCATAGGTATGCCTCGCTCGCCTCCGCGCCAAGCTCAGGGTTCAGAAATGCCGCCGCGTCATCCCGTTCCTGTCCCCGGTTCCGCCGAATTGGCCCCCGAGGAAATCCCCGTCATCCAGCACCGGGTCGCCTGCGACGGCGGCGGTGGAGCGTTGGGTCATCCGCTGGTCTATATGGAGATCGGCGATGGTGGCGCGGTCGATTGCGGCTATTGCGACCGCCGCTTCGTGCTGGTGGCCGATCTGGTTCAGGACACTGAATATCGCGACCCTGCCCCGCGGCATGACGCCCACTGAGGCGCACCCGGGACACCCGTTACGCGAATTGACCCCCCGGACGATCAAGAGGCCTCTAGAAGACCCTATCCCGCTCCCTCCCCCCGAACCGGCTGGACCGCATGCGCTACCTGCACACCATGGTCCGGGTCTCTGACCTGGACGCCTCGCTTCGCTTCTGGTGCGATCATCTGGGCCTGAGCGAGGTCCGCCGCATGGACAATGAGGCCGGGCGGTTCACCCTGGTGTTTCTGGCGGCGGCAAAGGATCTGGACCGCTCCGTCGCAGACCGGTCGCCGGAGCTGGAACTGACGTACAACTGGGACCCGGAAACCTATACCGGCGGACGCAATTTCGGCCACCTCGCCTATAAGGTCGATGACATCCACGCCACCTGCCAACGGCTGATGGACGCCGGTATCACCATCAACCGGCCGCCCCGCGACGGGCGGATGGCCTTTGTGCGCTCTCCGGACGGCATCTCCATCGAGCTGCTGCAGGAGGGCGAGGCCCTGACCCCGGCCGAGCCCTGGATCTCCATGCCGAACGAGGGCAGCTGGTGAGGGCGCCGATCGCCATCGGTCTGATGGCGCTGACCCTTGCGGCCTGTGCCTCGACCACCGAGACCAATCCGGGACGTACGGCCACCGAGCAGCTGCTGGTAGCGCGCGCGACCGATGCCGCCGTCGACGGCCTGCGCCTGCCGGTGCCGCCGGGAACCCGCGTGTTCGTCGACGATACCTATTTCCGCGCCGAGAGCGCCCCCTATGCCGTGAGCGCCATTCGCGGTGCGGTTCTGGCGGCCGGCTATCCGCTGGCCCGCACGCGGGACGAGGCCGACGCCATCTTCGAGATCCGCGCCGGCGCGCTGTCGCTGGAGCAGATGCGACGCGTGTTCGGCATTCCGGCCGTGCGCCTGCCGATCAATGACACCTTCAATGTGGTCTCGGTCCCCGAGCTGTCGGTGTACAGCCGTCGTGACCGGGTCGGCGTCGCCGAATTCTCGGGCTTCGTCTATGACGCCCGGACCGGCGAGGCGCTGGGCGCCATCGTGCCGATGACGGGCCAGTTCCGCATTCGCAGCCACCAGATGCTGATGATCTTCGCCTGGGGCCAACAGCGGCTTGACCCCGGTGACCGCGAGCCGGGCGACAGCTGGTTCCAGTTCTGACGACCGGCGCAGTGCTTCGCGGCTGACGGACGCGCCGGACCCCTCTATGGTCGCCCCATGAGCGACTCCGCCCCCTCCGAATCTGGCGCCCCCGACCCGAGCGGCGAGGTACGCCTGTGGCTGATCGATGCCTCGGCCTATATTTTTCGTGCGTATCACGCCCTGCCGCCGCTGACGCGCAAGTCGGACGGCCTGCCGGTTGGCGCGGTCCAGGGCTATTGCAACATGCTGTGGAAGCTGTTGCGCGAGATGAAGGGCGAGGGGGGGCCCACCCATCTGGCCGCCATTTTCGACCACTCGGAAAAGACGTTCCGCAACGATCTGTATGCCGACTACAAGGCGCACCGCCCGCCGGCGCCCGAAGATCTGGTGCCCCAGTTCGCCCTGGTGCGCGAGGCGACGGCGGCCTTTGGCGTCCACTGTGTCGAACTGCCCGGCTATGAGGCCGACGATCTGATCGCCACCTATGCCTGCAAGGCCCGCGATGCGGGGGGCGAAACCGTCATCGTTTCGTCCGACAAGGACCTGATGCAGCTGATCGGCGGCGGCGTCGTCATGTGGGACCCGATGAAGGACCGCGTGCTGGCCGAAGACGCCGTCATGGAAAAGTTCGGCGTCACGCCGGACAAGATGATCGATCTGCAGGCCTTGGTCGGCGACAGCGTCGACAATGTGCCGGGCGCGCCGGGCATCGGCCCCAAGACCGCCGCCCAGCTGCTGGGCGAATACGGCGATCTCGACACCCTGCTGGCCCGGGCGGGAGAGATCAAACAGCCCAAGCGGCGCGAGACGCTGCAGACCCATGCCGAGCAGATCCTGCTCAGCCGCCAGCTGGTGCGACTGACCTGCGATGCCCCGGCTCCCGAGCCGATCGCCGACTTCGCCGTCCGCGATCCGAATTCAGAAACACTGGCCGCCTTTCTTGAGAAGATGGAGTTCCGATCGCTGGCCCGTCGGGTCGGGGACGGCAAGGCCACACCGCTCGAGCCCGCGCCCAATGGTCGGCCCAGAGCCCTGAATGCCCCGGTCGCGGCACCGCGCCATGCGCCGAAACCCGCCACCGAACTGGCGACGCCCGAAACCTTCGATACATCGGCTTATGTCTGTGTACGGACGGTAGAGGATCTGAAGGACTGGATCGCCCGCGCGACCAGGGCGGGCGTCGTGGCTTTCGACACCGAGACGGATGCCCTGTCCTCCAGCCACGCCGGTCTGTGCGGCCTGTCGCTGGCGGTGGCGCCCGGCGAGGCCTGCTACGTCCCGCTGACCCATGAAACCGAGCCGCGCGCCCAGTCGGGCGGGCTCGACTTTGACGGCGAGACCCCGCCCGAGGCCATCGATCAGATCCCGATGGATCAGGCGCTGGCCCTGCTGAAGCCCCTGCTGGAAAACCCGGCGGTGCTCAAGGTCGGCCAGAACATCAAATACGATCTGGCAGTCATGGCCCGGCACGGCATCGCGGTCGGGCCGATCGATGACACCATGCTGATCTCCTATGTGCTGGAGGGCGGCGTCCACGGCCACGGCATGGACGAGCTGTCGCGTCTGCACCTCGGCCACGAACCCATCCCGTTCAAATCCGTGTGCGGGACTGGCAAGTCGCAAAAGAGCTTCCGCCATGTGCCCCTGGAGTCCGCTACCTGCTATGCGGCCGAGGATGCCGACGTCACCCTGCGCCTGTGGCGGCTGCTGAAGCCCCAGCTGGCCGAGCAGCGGCTGGTCACCGTCTATGAGACGCTGGAGCGCGGCATGCCCGCCGTTCTGGCGCAGATGGAATTGGTCGGCATCCGCGTCGATCCCGACCGGCTCAAGCGCCTGTCGTCCGAGTTCGGATTGAAGATGGCCGAACTGGAAACCCGCGCCCATGAGGTCGCCGGCCGCCCCTTCAACATCGCCAGCCCGCGCCAGATCGGCGAGATCCTGTTCGGGGAGATGGGACTGCCCGGCGGCAAGAAGACCGCCTCCGGACAGTGGGGCACCGACGCCGCCATGCTGGAGACCCTGGCCGAGACCCATGAGCTGCCGCGCGTCATTCTGGACTGGCGTCAGCTGGCCAAGCTGAAAGGCACCTATACCGACGCCCTGACCGAGGCGGCGGACAAGACCAGCTTCCGCGTGCACACCTCCTATCAGCTGGCGGCCGCCTCGACCGGGCGACTGGCCAGCTCGGACCCCAACCTGCAGAACATCCCGATCCGCACCGAGACGGGCCGTCAGATCCGCCAGGCCTTCATCGCCTCGCCCGGACAGGTCCTGATCAGCGCCGACTACAGCCAGATCGAGCTGCGTATCCTGGCCCACATCGGTGACATCCCCGAGCTGAAGGCCGCCTTCAAGGCCGGCCTCGACATTCACGCGGCGACGGCGTCCGAGATGTTCGGCGTGCCCGTCGAGGGCATGTCGTCCGAGACCCGGCGACGCGCCAAGGCCATCAATTTCGGCATCATCTACGGCATCTCGGCCTTTGGCCTGGCGGCCCAGCTCGGCATCGATAACAGCGAGGCCGGAGCCTATATCAAGACCTATTTCGAGCGCTTCCCCGGCATCCGGACCTATATGGATCGCATCCGGGGCGAGGTGAAACAGGCGGGCTTTGTCACCACCCTGTTTGGCCGCCGGATCCACATTCCGGCGATCCATTCCAAGTCGGGCGCCGAGCGCCAGTTCGGTGAGCGCGCGGCGATCAACGCCCCGATCCAGGGCACGGCCGCCGACATCATCCGGCGCGCCATGATCCGCATGCCCGAGGCGCTGAAGGCCGAGGGTCTGGAGACCCGCATGCTGCTGCAGGTCCACGACGAACTGGTGTTCGAAGCCCCCGAGGCCGAGGCCGATCGCGCCATCGCCGTCGTCCGCCGGATCATGGAAGCGGCGGCCGAGCCGGCGATCTCGCTGAGCGTCCCTCTGGTCGTCGATGCCCGCGCGGCCTCGAACTGGGACGAGGCGCACTAGGCCTCAATAGAGGTCGCGCGCCAGCCAGGCGATATAGCCTCCATAGGCCGCCAGCAGGATCAAACCCTCGAGGCGGACGATCCGCATGCCGGTGCGCACGAACAGCACCACCAGGGCGGTCGCGGCCACCATCACCCAGATGTCCAGGCGGATGATCTCGGGCGGGACGCGGATCGGCGCGACCAGGGCGGTGATCCCGAGGATGCCCAGGATGTTGTAGATGTTGGAGCCGATGATATTGCCCAGCGCCACGTCGGAATGCCGCCGGAAGGCGGCAACCGCCGAGGTCACCAGTTCCGGAAGCGAGGTCCCGACCGCCACCACCGTCAGTCCGATGAGGGTGTCCGACACGCCAAAGTCCCGGGCGACGACGATGGCGTTGTCGACCAGCAACCGGGCCCCGCCGATGGTCAGGGCGATGCCGAGGACGGCCAGACCCAGACCGGACCAGATGCCTCCGCGCGCGTCCGGGGCGTCCTCGGTCAGGTGCTCGAACTTGCGGGCTTCACGGTCGCGATGGCGCCGCTCCCCCATCCACGCCCACAGCAGATAGACGGCCAGGCCCGCCAGCATGGCCAGACCCCAGCGATAGTCGATGGTCCCGGCGACCACAGCCGCGACACAGATGGCGGTCGAGAGGATCAGCATCCATCCGTCGCGACGAAACGCCTTCCGGTCCACGGCGATCGGCGAGATCAGGGCGGCGAGCCCGAGGATCAGCAGCACATTGGCCGTATTGGACCCCACCACATTGCCCATGGCGATCCCGGGCGACCCGGCCAGCACGGCGGTCAGGCTGGTAACCAGTTCCGGCGCCGAGGTCCCCATGCCGACCAGGGTCAGACCGATCAGCAGGGGGGAGACGCCAAGCCGGCGCGCCGCCGTCGTCGCGCCCCGCACCAGTGTATCGCCACCGGCAACCAGCAGAACGAGGCCAAGCGCCAGCAGGCCGTAGGTCATGGTCATCGGTGGTCCCTCCCGCTAGAACCGCCCTCTCACAAACGGGCGTGCCGGACAACGCCGGTCGCCGGAAAAGGGTGCGAAATCTTGGCCTCGACCGACATCGATGTGCTGATCGTCGGGGCGGGCGCGGCCGGCATGATGGCGGCCATCGAGGCCGGGCGTCGGGGGCGCCGCGTCCGTATCATCGACCATGCCCGGGCGCCGGGCGAGAAGATCCGCATCTCGGGCGGGGGACGCTGCAATTTCACCAACCTTGGCTGTGGGCCGCATGCCTTTCTGGGCGAGAACCCGCGCTTTGCCACCTCGGCCCTGAAGCGCTTCACCCAACAGGATTTCATCAAACGGGTCGATCAAGCCGGTATCGCCTGGCATGAGAAGACGCTCGGCCAGCTGTTCTGTGATGACAGCGCCAAACTGATCATCCGCATGCTGACGGACCAGATGCGCGAGGCCGGTGCCACCCTGTCGCTGGGCGTTTCGGTGAACCGCCTCTCGCGCGCCGGAGAAGGCTTCGAGGCCGAACTGTCGGATAGCAGCAGCCTGCGCTGCGCCTCCCTCATTCTGGCGACCGGCGGCAAGTCGATCCCGAAGATGGGCGCAACGGGCTGGGCCTATGAGACGGCCCGCGCCCTGGGCCTGCGGGTCACTGACACCCGGCCGGCCCTCGTGCCGCTGACCTTCGAGCCCGGGTTTCTGGAGACCTGGAGCGGTCTGGCCGGGGTCGCCGTGGAGGCCGACGTCAGCCATCACGCGCCGAAGGAGCCGCGACGCCCGGGGCGCGCATCCGGGACGACCCGCTTCCGCGAAGGCCTGCTCTTCACCCACCGGGGCCTGAGCGGTCCCTCCATCCTGCAGATCAGTTCCTGTTGGCGCGAGGGCGAGGCCATCACCGTCGACCTGATGCCCGGGACACCCGCGCTTGACTGGCTGAAGGGCCTGAAAGCCTCGGACGGCCGGAAGAATGTCACCACTGTCCTGTCGCGGGCCCTGCCCCAGCGGATGGCGGACCGCACGGCCCAGCATCTGGGCCTGACGGGCAATCTGGCCGATCTGTCCGACAAGACCCTGATGCGGCTGGCCGATCAGTTGAACCGCTGGACGATCACCCCGGTGGGCAGCGAGGGCTATCGCACGGCCGAGGTCACGCTTGGCGGTGTCGACACCGCCGAACTGGACCAGACCACCATGGCGGCGAAGCGGGTCCCCGGCCTGTATGTGATCGGCGAGGCGGTCGACATCACCGGCTGGCTGGGCGGCTATAATTTCCAGTGGGCGTGGAGTTCGGGCTGGGCGGCCGGCCAGGTCGCCTGATTGCGATAACGGCGCTCTGACGGAACTGTGACCTCCTGTCATCTTGTCTACGGCGCCTTCCTCCGTGACAGTGGATGGGCGGGACGGGCCCCTCTGGCACGCTCCGGGGCCCCCCTCGTCCTCCGGTCCCGGATCGTGTGATGTCGGACCGCATCGGGTGCGCCCGGTGTCGGTCCGGGCCCAATTCGGACAAAAGCCGGCGCCGGGCGCATTTCACCCCTCATCAGACCGCAAGACCCGACCCGGTCGTGCGGTTTTACGCCCGGAGAGACGATGCCCCTTCTGATGTGCCCCAATGACAATGCCGCCATGCAGACGCTGGAACGGTCCGGCGTTCAGTTCGACATGTGTCCGACCTGCCGCGGGGTTTGGCTGGACCGCGGGGAGCTCGAAAAGCTGATGGCCGCTGCCGTCGACGAAGGTCGCGCTGCCGCGCCCCCGGTTGCGCCCAGCCGCCCGGAACCGCAGCCCCAGGCCTGGTCGGCGCCGCCGCGCGAGGAGTCCTGGCGCGATGAGCGGCACCGCGACGACCGGCGCCATGACGACCGGGGCCGCCCGCGCAAAAAGAAGCGCGACAGCATTTTCGACATCTTCGAGTTCGACTGAACCGCCGTCAGGCCGCGAGGCCAGCCGTACGCATCAGTTCGCGGATGGGCTCCAGAGCGGCGGGCGTAGAGCCCAGCTCGGCCCGCACCTTGGGGTGGCGCAGCAGCTTCAGCGCCTCGGCCCGGGCGCGCTCCGTGACCGGTCCTCGCGGTCCGGTTTCGCCCGCAGCCAGCCGCAACAGAACCTGCAGCTTGTGCGGCACGGCCACCGGGGCACGGACCATCTGGTCGATCAGTCGGGCAGAGATCTCAACCGATGAGCCGACCTTTCCGAGAGCCTCGCAGATCTGACCCTCGTCCGAGTCCGACAGCTCGACCTTGCCGGCGGCGCGCTGAAGACCCGCCAGCGTGGCCAGAACCTGACCCGGCGGCAGCTCGGACCGGCGCATCTCCGTCTCGAACCTGAGCGAGCTGAGACAGGCATGCAGCCAGCGCGCGGCAGATCGTTTATTAGCCGCGCCGGTGACGTTTTCGCACAGCCGCATCAGATGCTCGGCTTCGCACATGACCGTGCTGCACGGCTTGACGAAGGCGGCGACGAAGTCAGCTGTGATCAGACTCTTGGAGCGCTCGGTAAAGGCATCCTGCACCTCCTCCAGGGTCAGCAGCCGACCGGCGGTTGCCGTAAGCGTCATGGCCAGCGCCCTGAGAATATCGATCTCGCCTTCAGGGTCTGCAGGTCGCAGGCGGCGCGGCGAGCGGAGTTCGCGCAACACCATGCGGGCCAGAGCAGCAGACAACAGCGGATACTCTCCCGCCTGAAGACGCTCGCCCAGACGACGGGCCGGCCCTTCAATGGATGGAACCAGCAGTCGAAGCCGGTGATCCAGGGCGATCAGGGCCTCGATCTCGGCGGGGGCGACCATGCGCACCACAGCGGCCAGACTGGCACCCTGATCCAGGCACGGGCCAAGAATGTCGGCCAGACTGGTGCGTTGGGCCATCATTTCGCAAAGAATCTGCTCGATGGCGACCATGACGATGGCGCGGGGCGGACCATCCATCGGTGCGGCTTCGGCAAGGTCCATCAGCCGGTCCAGCCGGGTCCGGGGGGTCTTCAGCCCCTTCAGCTGGCCCGAGACCACGCCCCCCATGACGAAGGCCCGGTCGGAGGTTCCCGCCAGCCGGTGGGCGAGATCGGCCAGCGTCCGGCCCTCCAGCGTCGGAAATCTCTGCGCCCGTCCAGCCGCGACCAGACGCTCGATCACGGAATCGGCCAGCTTCTGATAGTGGCGGATCAGCTCATGGACCGGCTGTCCGACGGCCTGGCTTTCCGGCACGGCGACCTTTTGCACGGCGTGCTGCAACTCGACACCCGAGGCCTCCAGAATCTCGGCCAGGTCGGGTCGGTGCAGAAGTTCAAAGGCCGTGACCCCGCGCCGGATCAGCCAGTCCTCCAGCACCCGACCGATCAGATCGCGGGCATGAGGGGCATAAAAGTCCTGGATGCCTGTACAGCGCGGCCCGGCCTCGTCGTCGGGAACAACCCGCTTTTGCCGGACCTCGGGCGCGCCCCTGGTCAGAACGGTCAGGCTGGAGAACTCCATGGTCTCGGCGTCCAGCGTCTCCTTGGTGACCCGGACGGCGGCCGCCCGGTTGTCTTTCAGGATGTCCTCGGCCGTCTCGATGGCGTGGCTACGGTTCTCTGTCGCCATCAGCAGGGCCCATGGCGCGGGTGCGGTCTTTCGGATGAAGACTTCGTAGTGGACGGGGCCAGCCATGATACACCTGAAAACGCTACAAGCCCCCATCGTGCCGGACGAGGACTTAAGGCCGGGTTTCGCTCCCCGGCCGCGTCGGTAACGATCAGGCTCTAGCCGCCCGGCCCGGCGCGCCCTAATGTCACCCCGATTGAATCCGAACGGTTACGCTTCAGACGCGTTACACCGGTCGACGGCGCGATGCGTCGAAGCCTCTGAGGAGTGAACCTTGGCCAACATCACCCTGGTCGACGACGACGAGAACATTGTCGCCTCCGTCTCGCTGGCGCTGGAAAGCCACGGGCACAAGGTCACGGCCTATCATGACGGCGCCTCGGGCCTTGAGGCCCTGCTGGCCTCTCCGCCTGATCTGGTCATCCTGGATGTGAAGATGCCGCGCATGGACGGCATGGAGGTGCTGCGCAAGCTGCGTCAGACCTCGCAGATCCCGGTGATCATGCTGACCTCCAAGGACGAGGAGATCGACGAGATTCTCGGCTTCAACCTCGGGGCCGACGACTATATCCACAAGCCGTTCAGCCAGCGGCTGCTGCTGGAACGGGTCAAGGCCCTGCTTCGGCGCGTCGGCATTGGCACTGGCGAGGGCGAGGCCCAGGGCGACGCCGCCGCCCGCGCCATCCGCCGGGGCAAGCTGACCATGGATCCCGCCCGCCACGAGAGCACCTGGGACGGCAGGCCGGTCAAGCTGACCGTCACCGAATTCCTGCTGCTTCAAGCGCTGGCCCAACGCCCCGGCTTTGTGAAGAGCCGCGACAATCTGATGGATGCCGCCTACGACGATCAGGTCTATGTCGACGACCGCACGATCGACAGCCACGTGAAACGCATGCGCAAGAAATTCCGGGTCGTCGATCCGGAGTTCGATGCCATCGAGACCCTGTACGGCGTTGGCTACAGATACCGCGAAAGCTGAGTCTGAAGAGGCTCGCGAGGCCCGTCCGCGATCGCGGTTCCGGCCGGTCGGATCGCGTCTCGGCGCCCTGATTCTTGCGCTGAACCTGCTCAGCCTGCTGATCCTGTTCGTCGGGGCGCTCGCCCTGAACGAATGGCGCCGGGGCCTGATCGAGGCCCGTCAGGAATCGCTGATGGCCCAGGCCGAGCTGATGTCGAACGTGCTTGGCGAGCTGGGCATCACCACCGGCGTCCCGACTCCGGCCCTCGACGAATATGAAACGGCCAAATGGCTGCGCGACAATTTCGTGCCGGTCGGCCAGCGGGCGCGCGTGTTCGACCGTGACGGCCTGCCGGTGGCCGACAGCTATATGGTCACAGAGGCCATTCCCGGCGCACCGCTGGATCCCGCCTTGCCCTCCGCCACGCCGGTGCCCGAGCCCGATCTTGAGGACGAGATCGAGGAAGATCGCCGTCTGGAGCAGGCCCGTCTGGAACTGGCCACAGAAATCGAAACCGCCCTGACCGAGGGCCCCCAGGCGGGCGTCCGCCGGGATGAGACCGGCAATCGTGTCATTTCGGTCTCCCTGCCCATTCGCCATGTCCGTCAGGAGCTCGGCGTGCTGACGCTGGAGGCCGCCGACGTCGACGAGATCCTCGCCGCCCAGCGCGCCGCCCTGATGCCCTTTGCCCTTGTGGCGCTGGTGGTGTCGCTGTTTTCGTCCCTGCTGCTGCATCTGTTCGTCGCGCGGCCGGTGATGCGCCTGTCGGCTGCCGCTGACAGCGTGCGCCTGCAGCAGACCCGGGCCATCTCCATGCCCGATCTTGAGGAGCGCCGCGACGAGATCGGCGATCTGGCCCGGTCCCTCGAGACGATGACCCGCGCCCTGTCCGACCGGATGGAGGCGATCGAGCGGTTCGCCGCGGATGTGTCTCACGAGATCAAGAATCCGCTGACCTCGATCCGCTCGGCGCTGGAGACCCTGCCGCTGGTCAAGGCCGAGGCCCAGCGGGAAAAGCTGACCGCCCTGCTGCAACAGGACGTTCGCCGGCTGGACCGTCTGATCACGGACATTTCCAACGCCTCGCGGCTGGACGCCGAACTGGCCCGGGATCGTCCTCGTACCGTGGATCTGGCCACCCTGCTGACCGATATCGTCGATGTCTATCAGACCTCGCCCAAGCCGGGAGACGTGCCCCTTCACCTGTCCATCGACACCTCGGGGCCCACCCGTATCGTCGGCCGCGACGGGCCGCTGGGGCAGGTGGTTCGCAACCTGATCGACAATGCCCGCTCGTTCAGCCCTCCGGACGGGACCGTGCGGCTGATCCTGGACCGCGCGCCCGACGGCGGGCATGACATCCGCATCCGGGTCGAGGACGACGGGCCCGGCATCCCGGCCGAGAACCTCGAAACTGTGTTCCAGCGCTTTTATACCTCGCGGCCGAAGGGCACCCAGTTCGGCGCAAATTCGGGGCTCGGCCTGTCGATCGTGCGCCAGATCATCGAGGCCCACGGCGGGCGGGTATGGGCGGAGAACATCCCCGATCCCGACGATCCCGAGCGCATCACGGGGGCGCGGTTCGTTATCGCCCTGACGCCTCTTCACGCCCGACCGTGACCGGTCCGACGCAGATTCAGGCGACGGTCGTCGCCCTGCGGCGGGGCGGAGACTGGTCAGGCGTCGCCCTGACCGGCCCGTCTGGCGTCGGTAAAACGAGTCTGGCGCTACGCCTGATGGCGCAGGGCTGGCAGCTGGTGGCCGATGACGGGGCCCTGATCTGGGCCAGCGGAGGGCAACTGTGGGCCCGGGCACCCCGCGCGACGTCGAGTTTGATCGAGGCCCGGGGTCTGGGGCTGGTGTCCATGCCGCACCGGGACGTCTGTCGGCTCGCGCTGGCGGTGAGCCTTGGCCTCGATGAGCCGGAGCGCATGCCCGATCCGGCTCATGAGATCTGGTTGGGCCTGCCGGTTCGCACCCTTGCGGTTCAGGGCCGCGCGGCGGCGGCGCCGCGCATCGTGGCCCTGGCCCTTGCCGAGGCCGTGCGGCGTCCGGTCTCACCTTGACGCTTTAAACCGACGTCAGTTTGGCCTATCAAGCGCCGCTCACGGTCCGGGTCACGACCCCCGGCCAGAGAATGACGCCGGGGATGGGTCCTGTCTTGGTGAAGCCTTCATGATCGGACTGGTGATCGTAACCCACGGCGGCCTGGCCTCGGAATTTCTCGCGGCCATGGAACACGTCGTCGGCCCCCAGCGCGGGGTCGCGGCCATCTGCATCGGCCCGGACGATGACATGGAGCGCCGTCGGCGCGACATCGTCGATGCCGCAGGCGCCGTCAATGACGGCGATGGCGTCATCCTGCTGACCGACATGTTCGGGGGCACACCCTCCAACCTCGCCATTTCGGTCATGGAAGAAACCCGCGCAGAGGTCATCGCCGGTCTGAACCTGCCCATGCTGATCAAGCTGGCCAGCGTGCGTGCCCGCGAGCCGATGGAGGCCTGCGTCGCCCATGCGCAGGACGCGGGCCGCAAATATATCTCGGTCGCCTCCTGGGTGCTGTCGGGGGAAAAATGAGCGGCGGCGATACCCTTCCGACCGCCTCTGCGGTCGTCGACATCTGCAACTCCCGCGGACTGCACGCCCGCGCTTCAGCCAAGTTCGTCAAGCTGGCGTCCGAGTTCGAGGCCGACATCCGCGTCACCCGCGACGGAGTCACCGTGAATGCCCTGTCGATCATGGGTCTGCTGACGCTCGGCGCGGGCAACGGCTGCGGCCTGAACATCGACGCCGAGGGCCCGGACGCCGAGGCCGCCGTCGCCGCCCTCCGCGACCTCGTGGCCCGTCGCTTTGACGAAGATCAGTAGCTAGAGCAGAGCCTGAACCGTCTCCGACGGACGGCAGAGAGCGGCACCCTTCGGCGTGACCACGATCGGGCGATTGACCAGCACCGGGTCCTCGACCATGGCCGCCAGCAGCGCCTGATCACTGACGTCATCGGCGGTCAGGCCACGGTCCTCGGCCGAGGTGCCCCGCACGCGCAACAGCCCCTTCAGCCCCTCACCGGTGCGCGCAGCCAGATCGGTCAGCTGATCGGCGGTCCAGCCGGTCTTCAGATACTCGACCACCTCCGGCTCGACGCCCGAGGCGCGGACCATCTCCAGCACATTGCGCGACGTGCCGCATTTCGGGTTGTGATAGACGGTGACGGTCATGTCGGCCCTTCGGTCAGGGTCATTCCGGATGGACGCCTGGTGGAGCCGAGCGGAATCGAACCGCTGACCTCGTCATTGCGAACGACGCGCTCTACCAACTGAGCTACGGCCCCGATCATGCTCGGGCACAGGCGAGCGCGGGACATAGTCGGGCGGGGCTTGTGGTGTCAATGGCGTCTTGCGGGGATCACGCCCGGACCGTTCCGGAGCGCGACACCGTTGGCCTTGGCCGCAAGGCCCGGCTCAGGCTAGAAGCGACGCCTGACGCAATTGCCGCTGCCGTAAAGGATCGACATGGGCCCCGCCATCGCCGGCTTCATCTGTTTTCTGGTCGACTCGATCTTCATGCTGTTGTGGCTGGCGATCATCGTCTCGGCCGTCATGAGCTGGCTGTTCGCCTTCGACGTGATCAATTACCGCAATCGCTTCGTGGCCCAGTTGGCCCACTTCCTCGACAGCATTACCGCGCCGATCCTGGCGCCCCTTCGCAGCGTGATCCCGTCGCTGGGCGGCATCGACATCACCCCGATCATTGCCCTGCTGATCATCTCCGGCATCCGCTCCTATATCCTGCCGGCCAGCTGTCAGGCCCTCTATCAACTGCTGAGCGGACTCTGATGCAGGCGGGTCACGCCCGGGTGCTTTCGCCGTCCGGCCGGAACGCCTAAGGTGCCCCTCCCCAGGCGCCCCGGCGCCCTTGAATTTCGAAGGTCATGACCACGATCAGGACGGTCGCCATCATCGGCGCGGGACAGATGGGATCGGGTATCGCCCAGGCGGTGGCCACCGGCGGCTATGCGGTTCGCCTGTATGACGCCGATCCCTCGCGGCTGCCGCTGGCCCATGGCGCGATCGCCAACAGCCTGGCGCGTCGGGTCGAGCGCGAAAGCCTTGGCGCGGATGAGGCCCAGGCCATTCTGGGCCGGATCACCGACGCGGCCGATCTGGCTGCGGTCGGCACGGCAGATCTGGTCATCGAGGCCGCGGTCGAGGACGAGGCCGTCAAGACCGACATCCTGAAGTCGCTGACCCCGCACCTGGGGCCCGACACCCTGGTGGCCTCGAACACCTCGTCCATCTCGATCACCCGGCTGGCCTCCGCCACCGACCGGCCGGACCGGTTCATCGGCCTGCATTTCATGAAGCCGGCGCCGGCCATGCGGCTGGTCGAGATCATCCGCGGCATCGCCACCTCGCCCGCCACCTATGAGACCGCGGTCGAGTTCGCTCGGAGCCTCGGCAAGACCACCACCAATGCCGAGGATTTCCCGGCCTTCATCGTCAATCGCATCCTCGTGCCGATGATCAATGAGGCGATCTTCACCCTCTATGAAGGGGTCGGCGACGTCGCCTCGATCGACAAGGCGCTGAAGCTGGGCGCCAACCATCCCATGGGGCCGCTGGAACTGGCCGACTTCATGGGCCTGGACGTCGTTCTGGCCATCATGAATGTGCTCTATGACGGGCTGGCCGACAGCAAATACCGGCCCTGTCCCCTGCTGGTGAAATACGTCGAGGCCGGCTGGCTGGGTCGCAAGACCGGCCGCGGCTTCTATGACTATTCCGGCGACGCTCCGGTGCCGACCCGATGAAGACCCGTTTCGAAACGCTCGAGGATCTGCCGGGACAGCGTCAGGTCACCTGGCGCCGGTCCGGCGGCTGGGTCGCGTTGGCGGCCGTCCTCGGCATTGCCTGGCCGCCCCTGATCATCACCTTCTTCGTCTGGCCGCCGCAAAGCTGGCTGGACGGACTGAGCACCGACTGGCGGATTCTGGTTCTGGCCGTCGGCGTGCTGGCGGTGCCCCTGTGTCTGTGGCTGCTGAACCAGGAACGCATGCGTTCGGGGCGACCGGCCACCCGGCTCGGCATTGTCTGGCGGTTCATGTTCTACGGCGGCCTTCTGGCCGCGGCCATGCAGGGGTTCAACGCCCTGGTGCTTTCGGGCATCGGCGCCGCCCGTTCGGCCGACATCGGTCAGGCCATGGGCTATGCCGAAACGGCGTTGCTGATCTTCGGCGTGGGCGGGGTGCCGCTGGCGATCCTGGTGGGCATCAGCTACGCCCTGTGGGCCGGACTGTGCGCGGCCTTCCTCGCCTTCATGCCGCGCCCGGCCCCGGTTCGGGACCGGCTGGGCCTCAGCGGCCGCGACACCTTCTAGCCGCGCTGAACGGCGTTACAGGAAATTTACTTTCCTTTAGCGGCGCGCGCTGCGACCCTCTGCTCCTGACATCAGGTGATTGCCGGGGGGACATCACGCCATGACATCCACAGACCTGCATACCGGACCGGGCACCGCCCGTCTTGCGCCCGTCGCGCCGAAGGACCGGATCTTCAATCTGGACATGCTGCGCGGCTGGGCCATCCTCGGCATTCTGGCGGTCAATGCCATCGCCTTTGCCTGGCCCTCGCTGTTGATGATGGCCGAGGCGCCACCCCCGGCAAACTCAACCCAGGCCGACGCCATCGGTGTCTGGGTGATCGACGTCTTTTTCTCCGACAAGATGCGCACCCTGTTCACCCTGTTGTTCGGGGTGTCGGTCTTCCTCGTGGGAGGCGAGCGCACCGACCTTGACCGGGGCGCCCTGCTTCGGCGGCGTCTGTGGTGGCTGTTGCTGATCGGCGCGATCCACGGAGCGGCCCTCTGGTACGGCGACATCCTGTTCCTCTATGCGGTCAGCGGCTTTCTGTTCCTGATGTTCCGCTCGTGGTCGGCCCGGCGGCTGCTGTGGGTCGGGGGTCTGATCACCCTGTTCTGGGCCCTGATCGCAACGGGCTTCTACTGGGGTATGGCCAACCTCCCGGCCGACATCGCCAGCAAGGTCACCCAGGGCATGCCTGTGGCCACGCCCGAGGCCATCCAGGCCGTGGTCGACACCTATCGCTCCGGCTGGCCCGCTGGCTGGCTGGCCAATCTGACCACCTGGGCGACCTTCCTCATCGCCATCCTGTTCATGGTGCCGGTGACGGTCCCGCTGATGATGCTGGGGCTCGGCCTCTACAAGTCAGGCTATCTCACGGGCACCGCGTCCATGGGCACCTATCTGACGGTACTGGTCCTGGGCGGAGCCAATCTGGCGGTGTCGGCTTACTGGGGCTGGCAAAAGGCCATGGCGCCGGACGGCGTCGATCCTACCGGAGGGCTGGCCGCCGCCTCGACCGGGGCGGCCCCGCTGGTGACCCTCTTCTATGTCACGGCCCTGATCCTGCTGACCAGGTTCGGGCTCAGGGTGATCACCCAGGTGCTGGTGCCGGTCGGTCGCATGGCCTTCACCAACTACCTCAGCCAGACCCTGATCATGGTGACCCTCTATTATGCGCCCTGGGGTCCCATGTGGTTCGGCACCCACAGCACCTCGCAGATGTGGATGGTGGTGGGTGCGGTCTGGCTGGCCCAGCTGATCTGGTCGCCGCTGTGGCTGTCGGTGTTCCGTATGGGGCCGCTGGAGTGGGCCTGGCGCTGCCTGACCTATGGCCGGATGGTCCGCATCTCGAAGGGCGGCGACTGAGCCCGCGGTCGCATTGCGGGACGGGGGGGGATGGCGTAATCGCCCCCCATGAGCACCGACACGCCCCCTGACGCCCCGTCCGCCGAAGCTGCCCGTCCCGAGGCCAGAGGTCCGCGCGGGTTTCAGGACCGACGCGGCCCGGATCTGATCGCCGAGCGCCGCATCGTCGAGCGGGTCTCGGCCGTCTATGAGCGCTGGGGCTTTGAGCCGCTGGAAACCTCGGCTTTTGAGTACGCCGATGCGCTCGGCAAATTCCTGCCCGATGCCGACCGTCCGAACGAGGGCGTCTTTGCCCTGCAGGACGATGACGATCAGTGGATGGCGCTGCGCTATGACCTGACGGCACCGCTGGCCCGCTATGCCGCCCAGAGCTGGGAGACCCTGCCCAAGCCATTCCGCCGCTACGCCTTCGGCCCGGTGTGGCGCAATGAAAAGCCGGGACCGGGGCGCTTTCGCGAGTTCATCCAGTGCGATGCCGACACCGTCGGCTCCGACCGGCCCGAGGCCGATGCCGAGATTCTCGCCCTCGCGGTCGAGGGCCTGACGGCGGCGGGTCTTGATCGCGACCAGGCCCAGATCAAGGTCTCGAACCGCAAGCTGTTCGACGGCCTGTTCGGCGCGGGCGGCATTGACGATCCGGCCCAGCGCCTGACGGCGCTGCGCGCCATCGACAAGTTCGACCGACTGGGCTGGGAGGGGGTCTCGGCCCTGCTGGGCGAGGGCCGTCTGGACGAGTCCGGCGACTATACCAAGGGCGCCCAACTGCCGACCGCGGTCATTTCGACCGTCGAGCGCTTTCTCGCCTCGGCGGGTCAGGCAAACCTCAGCCGCGCCGAAACGCTGTCCGCCGTGGCCGGTGCGGGCGACCTCGGCGCCGCCGGTGAGGAAGCCCTCAAGGAGCTGCAGGCCATCGACGCCGCGCTCGGCATCATGGGCGTCGATCAGACCGCCGTGCGCTTCGACCCCACGGTCGTGCGCGGGCTGGAATACTACACCGGCGTGGTGTTCGAGGCCGAACTGCTGTTGCCGACCATCGACGAGCGGGGACGTCCCGTCCGCTTCGGCTCGATCGGCGGCGGCGGCCGCTATGACGATCTGGTCGCCCGCTTCACCGGTCAGAGCGTGCCCGCGACCGGCTTTTCCTTCGGCGTCTCGCGTCTGGCGGCGGCGCTCCGCGCCAGCGGCCGCGACCCTGCGGGCGAGGTCCGCGGCCCGGTGGTGGTGATTGCCTTTTCCGATGCCGACATGGCCCATTATCTGGGCGCGGTCGCCGAGCTGCGCGCCGCCGGCATCGCCGCCGAGCTCTACCTCGGTCGCGCAGGCATGAAGGCCCAGATGAAATACGCCGACCGCCGCGGCGCACCCGTCGCCGTCATGCTGGGAGGTGACGAGATCGCGGCCGGAACGGTCACCCTCAAGGACCTCGACGCCGGTCGCCGCCTGTCGCAGGCCGTCTCCGACAATGCCGAATGGAAACAGGCGCGTCCGGGCCAGCAGACCCTGCCCCGGGACCAGATGGTGGCCACCATCCGATCGATTCTCGAAGGATCGTCAATAACTGGCTGAGGCTGGCGCTGACTTATCGACGATCAGTCAAGAAAACCCCGGATTTCGCCTTCGCTTTGATTGACTTGCCGGGCCCGGATCGTATGAATGGGGCTCTCGAAGCGCGCGACGCGATGCGACGCGCAAACTTCGTAGGCGTTTCGGGGAGGAAACGTCCGCTCCTAGACGAGCGAAAGAAGCCCGCCGCGATGTATCCCCCGCGGCGGGCTTTTTCGTGCCTGATGCGCACCGTCATCCATCGCCCCCGCACGAAAAAGGGGCCGCCCTTTCGAACGGCCCCTCACTCATTTCAGCCTGACGCGGTCTACCAGAGGCGGACGCGTTCTTCCGGGCTCAGATAGTATTTGTCCCCGGGCTGCACGCCGAAGGCTTCATACCAGGCGTCCAGATTGCGCACCGGGCCGATCACCCGGAACTGCGCCGGCGAGTGGGGATCGGTGGCGACCTGGTTCTTCAGGGCTTCCTCGCGGTATTTGCTGTTCCAGACCTGGGCCCAGCCGAGGAAGACACGCTGGGTGCCCGTGGTGCCGTCCAGAACCGGAGCCTCCTCACCGTCCAGCGACAGCTGATAGGCCGCCAGTCCGAGCGTGATGCCGGCCAGGTCGCCGATGTTCTCGCCCATGGTCAGGGCCGGACGCACCGGATAGCCCGGAAGCGGCTCATAGGTGCCGTACTGGTTGCCCAGCATCTCGGCGCGGCCCTCGAAGCGCTCGGCGTCGGCGGCAGTCCACCAGTCACGTAGAACCCCGTCGCCGTCCGACTTGCGGCCCTGGTCATCGAAACCGTGGCCGATCTCGTGACCGATCACGCCGCCGATGGCGCCGTAGTTGACGGCCGGATCGGCATTCGGGTCGAAGAAGGGTGGCTGCAGGATGGCGGCCGGGAAGACGATCTCGTTCTTGGTCGAGTTGTAATAGGCGTTGACCGTCTGCGGGGTCATGCCCCACTCGTCGCGGTCGACCGGACCGTCCATGCGATCCAGCTGGAACTGCCAGCGGAACCGGCCCGCGCGCTCGACATTGCCGACCAGATCATCGGCCGAAACGTCCAGCGCCGAATAGTCGCGCCACTTGTTCGGATAGCCGATCTTCACGGTGAAATTGTCGAGCTTGTAGAGCGCCTGCTCCTTGGTCTCCTCGCCCATCCAGTCCAGCTGGCGGATACGGCCGGCCAGGGCGACGCGCAGGTTGGCGACCAGTTCTTCCATCATCGCCTTGGATTCGGCGGGGAAATATTCGGCCACGTACAGCCGGCCGAAGGCCTCGCCCATCACGCCTTCCGAGAAGCTGACGGCGCGCTTGTCGCGGGCCCGCTGCTCCGGCTGGCCCGACAGGTCCCGGCCGCGGAACTCCCACTGGGCGTCCGAGAAGCGCTGGGACAGATAGGGGGCCATGTCGTCCACGGTGTGGAAGGCCTGCCAGGCCTGCAGCACCGACATCGGGGCGTCGGCGAAGATCTGGGCGATCTTGGGCAGGGCGGTGTCCTGACGGACTACCAGACGGTCGATGCCACCCAGACCGGCGGCATCCAGATAGCCGGCCCAGTCAAAGCCCGGCGCATGCGCGGCCAGTTCGGCCGGCGTGAAGGGATTGTAGGTCTCGTCGCGGTTGCGGTTCTGCTCGGGAGTCCAGTGCGCCTCGGCGATCTGCGACTCCAGATCGACGATCTGCTGCGCCGCCTCGGCCGGGTTGTCCCAGCCGATCATCGTCAGCATGCGCTCGACATAGGCCAGGTACAGCACCTTCTTGTCGGCGTAGCGCTCGTCCAGATAGTAGCTGCGGTTGGGCAGGCCCAGGCCGGACTGGCTGGCATAGGTGATGTAGCGGTCCGGGTTCTTGGCGTCGTCGCCGATACCGATGCCGAAGACGGAGCCGCCGAACCGGCCCTGGGTGCCGCCCATGTAGGCGGCCATGGCGTCATGACTGTCGACGGCGCGAATGGCGGCCAGATACGGCTGCAGCGGCTGGGCATCCAGCGCCTCGATCCGGTCGGTGTCCATATAGGAGCGGTACAGGTCGGCGATCTTGCGCTCGTCCGTGCCGGCAGCCAGCGACGAATCGGCGACCAGGGTGTCGATCATCACCTTCAGGCGGTTGTCCGACAGTTCGCGCAGCAGGGCGAACGAGCCGTACGATGTCCGGTCGCCCGGGATTTCGATCTGGTCAAAGGCCAGGCCGTTGGCATAGCGGAAGAAGTCATCGCCCGGCGCCACCGACAGGTCGCGACCCGCGAGGTCGAAGCCCCAGCTGCCATAGCGCGGGGCCTCGGTGCCCTTCCAGCCCGAACCGGCCGGATCCTGGGCCGCGGTCGGGAACAGCGAGAAGACGGTGCAGGACTCGTTCATGCACTCGTGCTGGTGGCCATCGTCAAAGGTGTGCATCTGCTGCGCGAAGGCGGCCGTGGCGGGCAGCATCAGGGCACCGACAGCGGCACCGATCAGAAGGCGTTTCATTCTTGAACCTCTTGCGGATTGACGCGGCAGGGCCACGCCCGGAAATTTCCAGTTCCGGACCCTAGTCTGCCGCGGCGCGGATTCCTCTTAAAAAAAATTCATGATCGGCGACGCCGGCGGCCGACCGCGACTGTTCCCCGGTGCGGCGCTGCGATATGCACGGGTATGGCTCCTCCGCACGGCGATGGCTCGGAATACAAGGACCTGCTGGTCTTTCTGGCGGCGGCGGGCGTGGTCGTGCCCCTGTTCAACCGCATCAAGATCAGCCCGGTGCTGGGCTTTCTGGCGGCCGGGGTTCTGCTCGGCCCGGACGGACTGGGCCGGTTCGCCAATGACGCGCCCTGGCTGGCGTGGCTGGGCTGGCTGACACTCGAGGACCGCGACCAGATCGCCCAGCTGTCGGAACTGGGCGTCGCCTTCCTGCTGTTCATGATCGGGCTGGAACTGTCGTGGGAGCGGCTCAAGTCGATGCGCCGGCTGGTGTTCGGCCTCGGGCTCAGCCAGATCGCCCTGGCCACGGCGGTGATCGCGGCGGGCTTCATGCTGACCGGCCAGACCTTCGTCTCGGCCATGGTGCTGGGCATGGGCCTCGCCCTGTCCTCGACCGCTGTGGTCATGCCGGTTCTGGCCGAGCGCAAGCGCCTGCACGGCACGGCCGGGCGCGCGACCTTTTCCATCCTGCTGGCCCAGGACATGGCGGTGGCGCCGATCCTGATCACCGTCACCGTTCTGGCCACCCTGGCCCAGAGCGGCGGCGACCTGAACCCGGCCGTACTCGGCGCGGCCCTGCTGACCCTTGCCCCCGCCGCCATCGGTCTGGCCGCCCTGATCCTGCTGGGGCGCGTGGTCCTGCGCCCCATGTTCCGTTCGGTCGCCAAGGCGCGCGCCCGCGGTCAGGGGCAGGAGATGTTCGTCGCCGCCAGCCTGCTGGTGGTGGTGGCCGCCGGCCTCGGCGCCCAGGCGGTCGGCCTGTCCATGAGTCTGGGGGCGCTGGTCGCCGGTGTCCTGCTGGCCGAGACCGAGTTCCGGCGCGAGGTCGAAATCTCGATCGATCCGTTCAAGGGCCTGCTGCTGGGCGTCTTCTTCATCGGCGTCGGCAGCGGACTGGATCTGGACGCCGTGGCCGCCGACCCGTGGGGCGTCGTGGCGCTGGCCATCGCCATCACCGTCGCCAAGATCGGCGTCATCTTCACCCTCGCCCGGCGCTGGGGCCTCGGCCCCCTGGCCGCACTGGAGACCGCCCTCGTCCTCGGGCCCGCCGGCGAGTTCGCCTTCGTCATCCTGACCGCCGGCATGGTCGAGGGCGTGGCCCCGCCCGGCATCACCCAGTCGGTGCTGCTGTCGGCGACCATCAGCCTGTTCACCATCCCCTTCCTCGCCCTGCTGGGCCAGAAGCTGGCCACCCGCCGCATCGAGACCCAGGTCGATCTGCCCGCGGCCGCCCTCCAGCCCCCCGACTCCAGCGGTCAGGTCCTGCTGGTCGGCTTTGGCCGCGTAGGCCGTCTGGTCGGGGAGCTGCTGACCGAGCACAACCAGACCTTCGTCGCCCTCGACACCGAGCCGGGGATCGTCGCCGGCGCCCGACGCGAGGGGCTGAATGTCCACTACGGCGACGCGGGCCGCCGCGAGATGCTCGAGCTCTGCAACGTCGCCACCGCCCGGGCCCTGGTCGTGACCATGGACGCCCCCGGCAAGGTCGATGAGGTGGTCCAGGCCGCCCGGGCGCTGCGCAAGGACCTGATCATCATCGCCCGCGCCCGCGACGACCGCCACGCCGTCCGTCTCTACAGCTATGGCGTCACCGACGCGGTCCCCGAAACCACCGAGGCCAGTCTGCAGCTGGCCGAGAACACCCTGGTCGATCTGGGCGTGCCCATGGGTCTGGTGCTGGCCTCGATCCACGAGCGCCGTGACCGCTACCGCGATCTGTTCCAGGCCGCCCAGCCCGGAACCTCCGCGCGACCCAACCGGGCCCTGCGCCGTCAGGTCTCGGCTGCGACCACCAGCCGCACCGATACCGGCGGCTCCAGCGACAGTTAGGCCCGCCCCGTTCGCATTTTGGTCATGGTTCGGTGTTGAAAGCGCCGTTTCCGCCCTCCCCGGCGACAGCAACCCTCCGCCCTCAACGGTCGTTCCACCCATGGAACGATCACCCGGCCGTCCAAGACACCTGTGAGTGCCCCTTTTCCATGCGTGATATCGTTCTGAACCCGCCCGTCGATGCTCCGGAAGCCGGAGCTCGCCCGCTGAACCGCCGACAGGTCGCCAAACAGCGCACCCGCGGCAAGGTCATCGAGGCCGCCCGCAACCTGTTCGCCCAGCGTGGCTATGACGCCGCCACCATCCGCGACATCGCGCGCGAGGCCGGCATGTCGACCGGCGCCGTCTTCGCCAATTTCCAGGACAAGTCGGAACTGTTCGACACCGTGCTGGCCGAGGACCTGGCCCGTCTGACCGAGGCCCTGACGCGTGGCGTCAAGGACGGGTCCGACCTCAAGTCGCGCCTGCTGGGCGGCTTTGTCGCCGGCTATGAGGCGACGCTCGAACAACTCCCCCTCGTCCAGGCCGTCGTCGCCCGCGCCTGGCACCAGCCCCTGCAGGAGGCCCAAAAGGGTCGCGCCCTGATCGCCCCCCTGATCGAGGGCCTGCAGCAACTGGTCGCCGACGCCATCAAGGCCGGCGAGCTCAAGTCCGGCACCGACGCCGCCCTGATCACCGAACTGCTCTGGGTCGCCTATCTGTCGAACTATCGCCGCGCCGCCTATGACAGCTGGACGATCGACACGCTCAAGTCGCACCTCGACAAACAGATCGACGTCATCCTGTCCGGCCAGCTCGCCCGCTAACCGGACCGTCCCCCCGACGTTCCCCGGAAAGGCCGCGACCCCCGTCGCGGCCTTTTCGCTGCGCGGGCGTGGAGAGCCCCGGGCGGGGAGTCACAGGCCTCGCCGACCCGAAACGGGCGTTTCAGTCCCGACCTCCCTTGTCAGGCGAGCGGCGTTCCGCCACGCTCACGCTCAGGCATGACGCCGATCAGCAGCGGGGGACGCGCAAATGACCGATCAGATTTCGACTTCAGGGTCCGGCTTCGATTTCAAGACCGCCTTGTTCAGCTTCGAGGGCCGCCTGCGCCGCTCGCATTTCTGGATCGGCTGGCTGATCTGCCTGGGCATCGGCGTGGTGGCCGGCTGGATCCCGCTGATCGGCTTCATCATCTCGCTCGGCCTGATCTGGCCGAACCTCGCCATCACGGTGAAGCGCCTGCACGACATGGGCCTGACCGGCTGGCTGGCAGCCATCCCCTTCGTCGCCAACATCGTCGGCGTCGTCATGATGTTCGTCAGCGTCGGCGCCTCGGTCTTCATGAACGCCGCCGCGCTCGAGAATGAGGACCCCGCCGCCATCATGGCCCTGATCGGGCCGATGTTCGGCATTATCGGCATCCTGGTCCTCGTGAACCTCGGCTTCCTGCTCTGGATCGGCCTCACCGAGGGCAAGCCGGGGCCCAACAAATACGGCCCGAACCCCAAGGGGCTCTGAACCCCACCGAGTGAGCGAGAGGCAGCACCGCCGAGCCCTTCCGGCGGTGCTGCCTCCGGCTTCTTGCCTGTGACCGAAGACGGCCAGTGGCAGAGGTTCAGTCGTAGCCGTTGCCAGCGTCCTCGATGGACCGGATACGGAGGTCACAGATGCGGGCGGAGGAATACAGCAGGACCAGCTTGTTGCCCGCTTCCGGGTCCTCCCATGTGATCAATCTCAGAATGACCTGGTCGTGGACCTCCACGGGTGACCCATGCTCGGTCAGCAGACCGTCGACCAGGGCCTCGCACCGCCTGAATGGCACTTCGAACCGGATGAAGGCCAGGCCATCAGCGTCGAAATAATACTCCGCTTCCACCTCTATGTCGTAGAGCAGGGCGTCCCTCACGCGCTGTTTTCGCGCGTTGGACAGGGACTCTTCCCGGCGAACCACGCGAATGCCGGGCAGAGCGGCCGACACCTGCTCCGGCGTCATCCCCCACGCCGCACCTTCCCAGCCGGGATCGAATGGCGATGAAGAACCGCCGAGGGCGAGGATAGCTGCGGCGGCTGCGAGGAGAGAATGCATGACAGGCTCCGGTGCGCACTCCGGACAATGTTCCCGAAACCGGCCAGCCGCGCAACGTCCGCCTGCCACGCCCCCGCCAACGGTTCTCGTGACCCCTGTTGAGTTGCCGGACCCTCTGACCTAGCCTCCCTCCCACTTGGAGGTGCACATGACAGGTCGATCCGTGATCGTGGCGCTGGGACTGGCCCTGGCCGTCAGCGGCTGTGCAACAGAAGGCTCCTTGATCGGCACGGCGCCTGACGGCTCCCCGATTTACGGCCGCAGCTTCACACCCACGTCAGGCGACGGCGCCGTGACCTTGAATTGTCTTGTCGGAACATTTGGCGGGCTAGAGAACTGCCGCGTCGTCAGAGAACAGCCCGAGGGCCGGGGCTACGGTGCGATGGCCTTGGCTATGGTGGACAAGCCGGACGTGCGGCTGGATCATACGGGTTTCCAAACCGGGTCGCGCGTTGAGTTCACCTTGCACATACGCGAGGACTGAGTTTCCGGACCAATCCGCTTGCCATCCCTTGCGGCCAACCAGCCTGCTGGTCATCATGAGCTATCGACTTGTGGAGCAGCAAAGCCGTATCGGCGGATGGGGCGAGCGAGGCAGCTATTCCCATAGTTCAACACCAAGGGGCCGCGCCGCCCGCCACATCCTGGACGGTGCCGACGCTCCCGGGCGGTTGGTATGTCGTGAGCTACGCCGTCCTGTCAGGCGGCACCTTGGCCATCGTCGGCAGCGATGCAGACCTTCAGCATGAATGGCGACGCGATGCCGGGGGCCGGGTTCTCGGAAGGCCGTCGGAAGTCGCCGCCCGGGCGTCGGCGCGCGTATGGACGTTCGATGGATCGGACCTGAGCCCGGGTCCAGCCTTTCCGCTGGAAACGCCGTTTCCCATGGTCGACAGGTTTTCGGACGGTCGCTGGCTGGTCGCCTCCGCCCGCAAGTCGGAGCGCCTGTCTGATCGCATTCTTGCTGATGATGGACGCGAGCTCGGTCGCATGGAGTTGGGCGACGGCATCATGCACCTGAAGATCGACGGGTCAGATCGCATCTGGGTCGGATGGTTCGATGAAGGGGTTTTCGGCAATCAGGCGTGGCGAGTTCCGGAGCTCGAATGGCCGCCGAGCGCATATGGTCTCGCCGCGTTTGATAGCGAAGGAAAGGTCGTGAGGGTTTCCTCGGGGTCGGCTCCCGACGATCCGATATGCGATTGCTACGCGCTGAACGTGGTCGGCAGCGACGCGTGGGCCTGCACATTCCCCGGCTCACCCATCAGCATGTCCGACAACGGCACACGTTTCCGCTGGTGGCGAACGAGCCTTCCCGTTGGCGTCACCGCTCTGGCAGTCGAGGCGCCCCATTTTCTTGCTGCCGGTGGCATCGGCCATGACAGCGACAGGGTGATTCTGGGTTGCCTGGATCAGAACGAAGGTACGCCTGTGGGCGAATGGACCCTGCCGTTCAAGGTTGGCTACCCCTCTGCTGCCGCAGTGGTGGATGCCAGAGAGGATTGTTTGCACGTGGTGATCGATGGCGTCTGGCACAGCTGGCGCATTGATCAGTTCCAGACGTAGCGTCCGACGGCTTCTTCTCACCCGTAGCCTGCAGGCGGCGCCCTGCCCTCGCAGACGATGCCCAAGTCCGCCGCGCGGCCCGGAGGGCACCCCCCTCAGCTTTTCCACCTCAGCGTTTCCGGCTTGACCGGATTGACGAACGCCCGGCCCTCGGCGCGGCTGGTCGCCCATTCGCGTTTCAGCTGCTGGTACCATTTGGCCTGACGGTCGGCGTCGTCGATCCACAGCATGGCGGGGTCGAAGGCCAGGCCCATGTTCTGCAGGTTCACCATGCCGCCGTCCTGTTTCAGGAAGGCGCGCACCCCTTGCCGCAGGATCGGGCGGGCCAGGGCAAAGATCCAGTGATCGGACCAGAACAGCTGGGTGATGCGGGTGCGGTCGGCGGTTTCGGGCGTAAGACACGTCAGGCCCAGCACCTGTTTGTCGCCCACCTGGATATGCTCCCAGCGATAGCCGGGCAGGCGGAAGGTGATCTCGGTCTCGGGCGTGCCGCCCAGCAGTTTGTAGGCGCGGCTGTTGGAGGAGGGGCGGTGGCGGACCATGGCGAATCCCTGCTCGCGCGGCTCGAACGCCTTTTGCTTGTCGTGCATGGAATGGCGTGATCGCCACCACCATTGCTGATGGACATAGGGCCCGTGCGCCGGATCCATCAGGCCGACCACCGCGTGGTCGATATGGCTGTCGAACACCATGGCCTCGACCAGGCGGGGGGCGGGGCCGTCGGCGCCCGGAAAGACCGGCGGCGGATGGTCGGGCTCGGCCGGGCGGCGCGGGTCGGAGGCGATCCAGACGAACACCATCCCCTGGCTTTCGGCGACCGGATAGGCGCGCACGCGGATGCGCTCGACCTCGAATTCCGCGTCGTCGGTCAGGGAGGGGATGGCCGCGCACCGGCCGTTCAGCCGGAACCGCCAGCCGTGATAGGGGCATTCGATCGTCTCGCCCTCGCCCGCGTGCTCGACCTGTCGGCCGGCGGACAGGGGGGCGGCGCGGTGGGGGCAGATGTCGCGCAGGGCATAGAGCTGGCCCGAGCGGGTCCGGCCCAGCAGGACCGGTTCGTCCTGCAGCATGTAGCGTGCCTGCCGGCCGGGCTTCAGCGCCCCGGCGGTCTCAAGGAAATACCAGGTGTCCTTCAGAAATCCGCGTCCGAACGGCAGGGGGGGAGCCTTTGTCCGGGTCTCTGTCGGGGAGGGGGTCTCAACGGCCGTCATGTCGGCTAGTGTTAGGACCAGAGCCGCCGCAACGCCAGCCTCTGCCATGGCTTCGACAGGGGTTGCGCGGCAAAAGCACTTTGCATTATAAAGTGTCGATCACCCGTTTGCAGGATGTCCCGCATGAAACGTCTTTTCCTCGCTGCCGCCTTCGCCCTGATGCCGCTTGCGGCCTGTGCCCAGACCCCGGCCACCGCGCCGACCGGCCACGGCCATATGCATGCCGATTTCGAGTCGGGCCGCTTCCATGTGCGGGTCGAGGGTGAGGGGCGCGACATCATCCTGATCCCCGGCCTGACCTCCTCGCCCGAGGTCTGGGAGCCGCTGGTCGCGCGGCTTGAGGGCGACTGGCGCGTCCATATGATCCATGTTCAGGGCTTCGCCGGCGCTCCGGCCATGGACAACATCGACGGACCCGTCTCGGCCCCCGTCGCCGAGGACATCGCCCGCTATATCGAGGAACAGGGCCTCGAAGACCCTGTTGTCATTGGCCATTCCATGGGCGGCACCATCGCCATGATGCTGGCCGCCCGCCACCCCGACCTGGTCGACCGCCTCGTCGTCATCGACATGATCCCCTTCATGGGCAATGTCTTCGGCGGCGCCACCGCCACCCCCGCCTCCGTCACCCCGATCGCCGACCAGATCGGCGCCGGCATGGCGGCCTCGACTCCGGAGCAGTGGCGCGCCTCGTCCACGGCCAGCATCACCGGCATGGTCCAGACCGAAAGCCTGCGCGCGGGACCGATCGAGGACAGCGTCACCAGCGATCCGGTCGTGGCCGGCCACGCCATGCGCGAGTTGATCGTCACCGACCTGCGCCCCGAACTGGCCGCCATCACCGCCCCGACTCAGGTCATCTATGTCGCCTTCAACAATCCTGGCATGACGCCCGAGATGACAGACGGCATCTATGCGGCGTCCTTCGCCAATCTGGAGGGCGCTGAGCTGAAGCGCATCGACGACAGCGCCCACTTCATCATGCTGGACCAGCCGGATGCGCTGGCCGCGGCGATTAATGACTTTCTCGACTGATCGGCGCCATTGTCATGCTTTCGACGGAAATCCCCCGGAAGGTGACCTGACAAGGTTTCCGGGGTGATTTCCGTTATCGCTTTTCGGCGCTAGAAGCGTTGTGGGGCATAGAGCGGCCGAGAGGGTGACGATGGCGGGCAACGCCTTTCTGGATCGACTGAAGCGGGGCCCGGGCGGCCAGGGCCAGCGCAACCTGCTGCAACGCATCCTGTACTGGAGCGTCGTGGCCGGGGTGTGGGGCCTGATCTTTCTGGTCGTCTTCTTCGCCGTATTCGCCCGGGGGCTGCCGGACACCTCTGCCCTCTATGACATCGACCGTCAGCCGTCCGTCACCTATCTGGATCGCAACGGCGCCCTGATCGCCGTGCGGGGCAGCCAGCAGGCTCCACCCGCGGACCTCGAGGCCCTGCCCGACTATGTGCCGGCGGCCTTCATCGCCATCGAGGACCAGCGCTTCCGCTGGCACCCGGGCTTTGACCCGGTCGGCATGGTCCGCGCCATGGTCGCCAATATGCGCGCCGGCCGTGTCGTCCAGGGCGGCTCGACCATCACCCAGCAGCTGGCCAAGAACCTGTTCCTGACGCCGGACCAGACCCTGCGCCGCAAGGGCCAGGAGCTGATGCTGGCGGTCTGGCTGGAGCTGAAATTCTCCAAGGACGAGATCCTCGCCCTGTATCTGAACCGCGTCTATTTCGGCGCTGGAGCCTATGGCATCGAGGCAGCGTCGCAGCGCTATTTCGACAAGTCCGCCAAGGATCTGACGGTCGGTGAGGCGGCGCTGCTGGCCGGCCTGTTGAAGGCGCCGTCGCGCTATTCGCCGGTCTCGGAGAGTGAGCGGGCCGCGGCCCGCGCCACCGTCGTGCTCGACGAGATGGAAGAGAGCGGCGTCATCACCACCGAACAGCGCGCCCAGGCCGTGCTGGAGCCCGTGCGGGTGTCGCGGACGCTGGCGACCCAGCACGCCCAGTATTTCGTCGACTGGCTGGACAAGGAGATCCGGGGCCTGGTCGGCGAGCCGACCGAGGACCTGATCGTCGAGACGACCCTCGACCTGACGCTGCAGACGGCCGCCGAACGGGCCGTCAGCGGTGTGCTGCGCGAGAACGCCTCGCGCGGCGTCGAGCAGGCCGCGCTGGTGGCGCTGGACGGCGACGGCCGGGTGCGGGCCATGATCGGTGGCGCCTCCTATGCCGACAGCCAGTTCAACCGGGCCGTCGATGCGCGGCGGCAGGCGGGCTCGGCCTTCAAGCCCTTCGTCTATCTGACCGCCGTCGAGGCGGGCTATACGCCACAGACCCCGGTGATCGACGAGCCGATCCGCATCGGCTCGTGGGAGCCGCGCAACTACTCGGGCCGGTTCATCGGGCGGACGACCCTGTCGAACGCGGTCGCCCAGTCGACCAACACCATCGCGGTGTCGCTGGCCGACAGTCTGGGCCGGGACAACGTCGCCCGCACGGCGCGGCGGCTGGGCATCACCAGCCGGATCGGGCTTGAGCCCGCCATGGCGCTGGGGGCGGTCGAGGTCTCGCCGGTCGAGATGGCCCAGGCCTATGACGCCTTTGCCAACGGCGGCAAGCGCGTCACGGCCTATGGCATCAGCCGCATCCGCACCCGCGAGGGGCGGGTGATCTATCAGCGCTCGGCGCGCGAGAGCCGGCCCATCCAGGCGATCGCCAACCCGCCGCTGCTGTATATGAACGACATGCTGCGCGGTGTGATCACCTCGGGCACGGCGCGGTCGGTGGCCATCTCCGGGCGCGACCTGGCGGGCAAGACGGGCACCACCTCGGACTACAAGGACGCCTGGTTCGTCGGCTACACGGGTGGCTTCGTCACGGCCGTCTGGGTCGGCAAGGACGACAACACGGCGATGCGCGGCGTGACCGGCGGACAGGCCCCGGCGGCCATCTGGCGCGCCTTCATGACCGCTGCCCTGCCCCGTCTGGATGCGCCCCGCATTCCCGATGGCCCGCCCCTGCCCGAGGGTTGGCAGCCGCCGGACGCGGTCGGCGAGCTGATCGGCTCGATGGAAGACCCCTATGCCGACGAGATCGAGCGCGGCATCGAGCCGACGCCGGAGCCGCGTCAGCCGGAACGTCCGGCCCCCGAGCAGCCGGTCATCCGCCCGACCACGCCCCAGCCCGAGCGGCGGGACCCGGACGCCCAGCGGCCGGAACCGGCCCTGCCGCCCGAGAAGAAGGCCGACCCGCTCTTCTTCTAGACCGTCAGGGCGTGAAGCCCCGCGCCGTGCTGTCGCAGCCAGGCGCGGTGCGGTGCCGGGTCCCCGACCAGCTGGGCCACGACCGCCCAGAAGCGGGGGCTGTGGTCCCCGTGAACCAGATGCGCCACCTCATGGGCGGCGAGATAGTCGAGCACGGCCGGCGGGGCGAGAATCACCCGCCACGAGTAACGGATCGTGCCCCGGCCCGGCGTGCAGGAGCCCCAGCGCGAGCGCGGGTCATTGATCGAGACCTTCGGCAGGGGCAGGCCCAGCGCCCGGCAGTGGACCTCGGTCCGGGCCATCAGCACCTCGCGGGCGCGTCGCTTGAGGAAGTTGAGGATGCGCCGGCTCCAGGCCGCGCCCTCTCCCCCCGCCGCCAGAACCGGGCCGTCCGGTGTATCGGTCAGGCGGGCCGCGCCGGCACCGGGCAGGGCCGCGAGCGTCACGTCCTCGCCCTCGACCGAAAGCCGCTGTCCCGGAGCAAGGCCCACGGGTGCGGGCCGGTCGGCCAGCCGCTCGCGGATCCAGTCGGTGCGCGTGCGGGCAAAGGCGATGGCATCGGCCAGACGTCGCTCGCTGGGGGCGACCAGCACGGCCTCACCCGCGCGGGCGTCGATGCGGATGGAGACGCGCCGGGCCCGCCGGTTGACCGACAGGCGCAGCGGCGCGCCGCCCGCCTCGAGGCTAAGCCGCTGCCCGTCGCGATAGGTCACCGGCGGCCTCGTTGCGGGCGATAAAGTCGCGCACCCGGGGGTAGATGTCATCGCGGAAGCGGCGACCGTTGAAGACGCCGTAATGGCCCACCTCGGGGTGGACATAGAGCTCACGCCGGTCCTCGGGGACGTTCGGGCACAGGCCGTGCGCCGCCTGGGTCTGGCCGACGCCGGAGATGTCGTCCCTGGCGCCCTCAACCGTCATGAGGCCGATGTCGGCAATCTTCGACAGATCGACCTTGCGGCCCCGGTGCTCCAGCTCATTGCGGGCCAGAAGGTGGTTCTGGAAGACGATATCGATGGTCTGGAGATAGAATTCCTCGGTCATGTCCAGCACCGAGAGATATTCGTCGTAGAATTCCTCGTGCTTCTGGACCTCGTCGCCGTCGCCCGCGACCAGGTTCTGGAAATAGTCGTGCTGGGCGTCGCGGTGGCGATCCTCGTTCATCGACATGAAGCTGTAGAGCTGGACAAAGCCCGGATAGACCCGACGCCCGGCGCCCGGATAGGGCAGCGGCACAGTGTGGATCATGTTCGACTTGAACCAGGCGAAGGGCCGGGCCTCGGCCAGACGGTTGGTGACGGTCGGCGACAGCCGCGCGTCGATCGGCGAGCCCATATAGGTCATGCTGAGCGGGCGGTGCGGGTCCTTGTCCTCGGCCATCAGGGCACAGGCGGCCAGCACCGGCGGCCCGGGCTGGCAGACGCCGACGACATGGACGCGCGGGCCGATGGCGGTCAGCATCTCGCGGATGTGGTCGATGTAGTCGAAGAAGTCGAACCGGCCTTCCAGCATCGGCACCTGACGGGCATTGACCCAGTCGGTGACATAGACGTCGTGGTCCTGGAGGAAGCCTTCGACCGTGCCGCGCAGCAGGGTGGCATAGTGGCCCGATAGGGGCGCCACGATCAGCACGGCCGGGCCGTCGACCGGTTTGCCGGCCCGCTTGAGGTCACCAAGATCCCGGGCAAAACGGATCAGCCGACACCAGGGCGAGGTCCAGATGGTCTGCTGGGTGGTCCGCACCGGCTGATTGTCGACGGTGACCACATCCAGGTTCCACGCCGGCTTGCCATAGCGACGGGTCAGTCCCTCGAACACCTCGGCGGCGGCATAGGCCGTGCGCCCGATGGCGGTCTCGGCCGCCGGATTGAACGGCGAGGACCAGAAGGACCGGGCCAGCTGGGCCCCCAGTCGATACGGCGCGGCGGAGTAATAGGAGAATTCGTGAAGGGAATAGAGCATGCGTCTCTTCAAATGGCGGCGGATGGCCAGCCTTACAATGCAGCGCAGCATAGTTTGTGAGGCACTGCAAAAGGATTATCGGCGCTGGCGCAATCGTGACGGGACGGCGGGTGCGGAAAACACCGTCTGAACCGTCTGAACGGTCTGAATTGGGAGGCGGCGAGGGGGCCGGGAGGCTGAAAAGGACCGTCTGAACCGTCTGAACCGTCTGAAATCGGGGCCTGCCGTCTCCTCCCTGTTGCGAAGCAGTGGGGAGGTGGCGCGGCGCATCTGCGCCGTGACGGAGGGGTTCTTGACCGCAGGCACAGGGTGTCTGCCGTGAAGAGCCCCTCCACCGCTACGCGGTCCCCCTCCCCGCCGCTGCGCGGCAGGGCGGAGACTCTGGGAAAATACCGTCTGAACCGTCTGAATGGTCTGATTTCGCACCGCCGTCGGTCGGGGCACTCGCAACCTATCAGTATGGCCGAGGTTCCAGCCGGCGCGGGCAAAACGGTTCGGGAAACGGCGGAGGCGTTGGAAACGCGCAGAATTGCGCCGGTGATGTGAGGACTGGATCGCTAGAGCGCGCACCGTTTGCGTCTGCCGGGCCCGTCCGCGCTCGCCTGACCCCCGGGGATGCTCTAGACCCGCCCGATGACCTCATCGTCCGCCTTCCAGCCTGATCCTTCGGGGCCCGTCGTCGTCATCGGTGCAGGCCCCGCCGGCCTGATGGTGGCCGAGCGGCTGTCGGCAGCGGGCCTGGCGGTTGAGGTGCATGACCGCATGCCCTCGCCGGCACGCAAGCTCCTGATGGCCGGACGCGGCGGGCTGAACCTGACCCACAGCGAGCCGCTGGACCGCTTCCCCGCCCGCTATGGCGAGGCCGCCCCCGGGGTGATGGACTGGCTGTCGCGGTTCGGGCCGCAGGATCTGCGCGACTGGGCCGACGGGCTGGGGGCCGGGACCTTCGTCGGATCCAGCGGGCGGGTCTTCCCCAAGGCGATGAAGGCCTCGCCCCTGCTGCGGGCCTGGCTGAAGCGTCTGCAGGATCAGGGCGTGACCCTGCATAGCGGCTCTCGCTGGGTCGGCTTCGAGGATGGCGCCCCGGTGTTCGACCAGGACGGGCGCCGTCGTGTTCCGGCCCGGGCGGTGGTGGTCGCGACCGGCGGCGCCAGCTGGCCCCGGCTGGGGTCGGACGGACAGGGCCGAGATGTGCTGGCCGACCTCGGCGTGCCCGGCACCGGCTTCCGGCCCGCCAATGTCGGGGCACGGCTGGACTGGTCGGAGGAATTTACTGCGGCCCATGCCGGTCAGCCCCTCAAGGCCGTGGCCCTGACGCTCGAACGACGCCGGGTGCGGGGCGAAGCCATGGTGACCCGCTACGGGCTGGAGGGCGGGGCGATCTACGATCTGGGCCCTGAACTGCGGCGGGCATTGGCCAGGGCGCGGGACGGCGACGGGCCGGCCCGGCTGTATATCGACCTGCGACCTTCGGAGACCGCCGAGGCGCTTGCCGCCCGACTGGCCAAGGCGCCGTCCAGCCTGTCGCGGGCCAATCGCCTGCGCCGGGCCGCACGTCTCAGGCCGGTCGAACTGGCCCTGCTGCGTCAGGCCCCACCCCTGCCCGCCGGGGCCGACGACCGGGCGCTGGCCGAGCGTCTGAAGGGTGTGCCGCTGGCGATCACCGGCCTTCAGGGGCTGGAGCGGGCCATTTCCAGCGCGGGTGGTATCGACCTCGCCGCGTTGACCCCTGGCCTGATGGTGCCGGACCGTCCCGGCCTGTTCGTGGCGGGCGAATTACTGGACTGGGAGGCCCCGACCGGCGGCTATCTGCTGCAGGCGGTGATGGCCTCGGGCGTGGTCGCGGCCGACGGGGTGCTGGGCTGGATCGCGGGCGCCGGGCCCGTTAGGGAAGCGGAATGACCGATACACCCGAGATCCACGGCCCCTGTCCCGACCGCTTCGGTCCGGTGAAGGACGCCTTTGTCCGCAACTTCACCGACGGCCCCGAGGGGCTGGACGAGGTCGGCGCCCGCTTCACCGTCTGTCGGGCGGGCGAGGTGGTGCTGGACCTGTGGGGGGGGCAGGCCGACAGCGTGGCGAACCAGCCGTTCGGGCCGGACACCCTCGCCCCTGTGTTTTCGACGGGCAAGGCGGTCATGGCGCTGATGATCGCCTGGGCGGTCGAGCGTGGCCTGCTGGACTATGACGCCCCGGTCGCGGCGATCTGGCCCGAGTTCGGTCAGGCGGGCAAGGCGGACATCACCCTGGCCCAGCTGATGAGCCATCAGGCCGGCCTCGCAGGTCCGTCCCCGGCCATCGACCCCACCCTGTGGTTCGAGCCGGAAAAGGTGCTGGAGGTCCTGTGCCGTCAGGCCCCGCTTTGGGAACCGGGCACGGCCTCGGGCTATCACCCGATCACCGTCGGCTATCTGGCGGGCGAAGTGTTTCGCCGCGCCGACGGCCGGACCATGGGCCAGGCGCTGAAGGCCGACTTTGCCGACCCGGCCGGTCTGGACCTGTGGCTGGGCCTGCCCGAGGCCGAACACGGCCGCGTCGCCCGGATGAAGAAGCCGACCGCCGCCCCCGATCTGGGACCGATCGACGCCATCAAGACCGCGGCCTTCCTCGACAAGGGCTCGGCCCCCGCCGGGCGTGGCTCGGCTGAATGGCGCAGGATGGAGATCCCCTCGGCCAATATGCATGCGACGGCGGAGGCCCTGGCCCGGATGCTGGCGCTGGCCCTCCCGCAAGGGGTGGCCGGCAAGGCCCTGTCACCGGTGACGCGCACCAACCTGTGCCGCGAGCGGATTTCCGGGCCGGACCGGGTGCTGCCCTTTGACCTGTCGTGGGGCGCCGGGGTCATGCGCAATCAGGGCGAGGGGGCGGTGTTCGGCCCCAACCCCGAAACCGTCGGCCACTGTGGCTGGGGCGGATCGTGTGCCTTCGCCGATCCGGTAACGGGCCTGACCGCCGCCTATGTCATGACGCGACAGTCGCCGCATCTGATCGGCGACCCGAGGCCAGCGGCCCTGATTGAGGCGCTGTACGCCGCGCTCTAGGAGGCCTGTTGTCCGGGGGTTTCCGGCATGGCCAGCGGGTCGGCCGGGGCGGAAGGCCCAGCGACCGGCTGCGGTGCCGGCGACAGGTCCTGCACCGGTGAGACATAGTCTGCCATGGCGTCGAACTCCTCGAGGAAGACGGCCCGCATGGGGTCGGTCTCCATCAGCACCTCGTGCTTGGCGCCCGGCACCTCGACATAGCGGCCACGCCCGAGCCGCTTGGAGGCCCAGCGGTTGGTCTGCTTCCAGACGCGGTCGTCCTCGCCCGGCTGGACGATGGCGACGGGGACCTTGACGGCCTTCAGCGCCTTGGGCTTGAGCGCCCGCTCGCCGAGGTCGATGGCAAAGCCCAGCCAGCCCCAGGTCGGCCCCCCGACCGCCAGATGCGGACAGGCGTACAGCTGCTGGCGCCACAGCTCGTAGCGGGTCTCGTCCGAGGTCAGGGCATCGTTCTCGAAGGTGTGCTCGAAGGGATCATCCGGATCGTCCAGCACATAGTCGCCGGCCTTGCCGTGGCGCAGGTTCCAGCGCACCGCCAGCTTGACCGACCACATGGAGCGCTTGCCGGTTCTGATCTTGAGCATGGGGGCGCTCAGCACGGCGCCGGAGATGCGGGTCTCGCCCATCTCGAGGCACATCAGGTTGAGCGCGCCGCCCATGGAATGGCCGACCATGATCCAGGGCTTTGGCGCCCGTTCCTCGAACGCGTCCAGCAGGCGGGCGTAGTCGTCGAGGAATTCCTCGACCGCCCGGGCGTGCCCCTTAAGCCGGTCGGGCAGCAGCCGCGCCGACAGCCCCTGCCCGCGCCAGTCGTGGGCCAGCACGCAGAAGCCGCGCGCCAGCAGGTTGCCGATCAGCTCGAAATACTTCTCGATCGGCTCGGTGCGCCCGGGGCTGAGGATGACCGTGCCCCGGGGCTTTGCCGCCACGAGGGTGGAGGGGGTCCAGAAGGCCGCGCGCAGGCGCAGCCCGCCCGCGCCCCGGAACCACTCACCCTCGCCGTGCGGCGGCGGTGACGCTCCGGGAACCCCCATCAGCGGGGCATTGGCAGCATAGGCAGCGACTCGGTTCACTCGGGCTTCCTGAATTTGAGCGTCATCCGATCGCTCTCGCCGATCTCATCATATTCCGTGCGGTCGAAGTCCGGGTCCGCCGGCTGGCCCTGGGGTGCGGTCAGCCGCATCGGGGGCAGGGTGTCGACGCCGAACGGATGATCACGATCATCCCTTTCATTCGCGTTGATTTCGGAAGCGGACACAAAGATGAAGCCGGCCTCGGCCGCCAGCTGGCGGACATAGGCCTCCTGGACATAACCGGTGGCGGCGATCGGGTCCTGGTCATCCTCGGCGGACAGGCGGTGCTGTTCGATGCCGAGGGTCGCCCCCGGACGCAGCACGGAATAGGCGTCGGCGAAGGCCTTTTCGGCGATCCCGGCCGCCATCCAGTAGTGCAGCCGGCTCATGAACAGCACCAGATCGGCCGAGTTGGCCTCGGCGACCGGTCCGCTGGTCGGGCCAAAGTCGCTGTACTCGATCTCGCCGTACAGACGGGGGTTGGCCTTGTAGCGCTCCTCATAGGCCGTAACCATCCTGGCCTGGGCCGGATCATTGCCCAGACCGGCCTGGAAGTTCACGGCGACGTATTTGCCGCCATTCCGCGCCAGATAGGGCGCGAGGATTTCGGTGTACCAGCCGCTGCCGGGCCAGAAGTCGACGACCGTCATCTTGGGCTGCAGGTCGAAGAAGCGCAGGGTCTCGAACGGGTGGCGCCATTCATCGCGCGACCGTTCCTCGCCACGCCAGCCGCCGGCGATGGCCCAGGCGAGGCTGCCCTCCGGCGGGCCCTCGGGGACCGGGGGAGCATCCGGTGCCGGCTCGGCGGCCTTCTTGTTGTTGTCGCAGGCGGCGACCAGACCGGCCATGCCCGCGCCGAGAATCAGGCCTCGACGCGACGGACGCATCAGGCCGGACGCAGGCGACCGGGGGGCTCGGAAGGTCGGATCGGACATGTCGCGTTCCTGGGACACTTTCTCGGGTCGGTCACGGGTGGGCGACGCCGGGCAGGCCGACGGCCCGACCGGCTTAGCCAGCTTCGCAGGCAGGGTCAAAGCCGCCGTGCGCAATCATTCCGGCTTGCGAAAGCGCAAGGTCATCCGGTCGCTTTCGCCGATGGCGTCATAGGCGGCCCGCTCGGCCTCGGTCAGGACGCGACCGTCGCCTTCGCTGCGGCGCACCGGCGGCAGGGTCCAGACCCCGAACGGATGGCTGTGATCGTCGGCCGGATTGGCGTTGAGATCGCTGGAGGCCTCCAGTTCAAACCCGGCCGCCAAGGCGGCGGCGATGACGTAGGACTCCGGCACATAGCCGGTCGCGGCGCTTTGATCGACATTGCTGCCTTCCGGCGCGCGGTGCTGTTCCACCGCCAGAATGCCGCCCGGCTTCAGCCCGGCGAAGAACAGGGCCATGAAGTCATCGGTCCGTCCGGCGCGGTGCCAGTTGTGAAAGGCGCGGGCGACCAGGATGACGTCGGCCGATCCATCGGCCACACCCAGACCGTCCTGGATACGGTTGACCGGCACATAGGTTCCACCGGTGGCTTCGGCGTAGGGCTGCAGGATCTGCGTCCACCAGCCGTTGGCGCCGGGCTGGATCTCGACCACGGTCTGGCCGGGCTGCAGGCCCCAGAAGGTCAGGCTTTCGTACGGGCGACGATAGACGTCGCGGGCGCGGTCGGCTTCGGACCGGCTGTCCGAGGCGATGGCCGCCTTCAGCACTTCGTCTTCCTGGGTCATCGGCTGGATCAGGGCCGGGTCCTGGGCGGCGCGGGACGTTTGGGCGACGGCGGGGGCCGCGAGCGCCAGACCGGCGACGGTGGCCATCAGGACAAGCGGGCGAAGGGCGTGGGTCATGGGACGGATCCGGTCATGCTGAAGAAGGTGGCCATCAGCCTTAAGCGGCTGAGCCCGGAGGGCAAGCCGGTTGGCCTCGCTCCGGGAGACAAATCGTCGCGCCGAAAATGCAGGCGGCGGCGCGGACCCTCTTGACGTCGTCCCGGGCCACCCCAAATCCCTGACCGGGAGCGCCGATGTCGGGCTCCCGGGACGAGCGGCGCCGCAGAGCGGGTCGTATCGCCCATAACCCCGCCGTCCGGGCAAATCGCCGGGCGGTTCAACCTTGCTGATCCCAGGAGGATGATATGCGTACCTTTGACCTGACCCCCCTCTACCGTTCCGCCGTCGGCTTTGACCGTCTGGCCGGCATGCTGGAAAGCGCCGCGCGCACCAGCGAAGCGGGGTGGCCGCCCTATAATATCGAGACGACCGGTGAGAACACCTACCGGATCGAACTGGCTGTGGCGGGCTTTGCGCCCGACGAACTGACGATGGAGGTCAAGGAAAACCTCCTGACCGTCACCGGCAAGAAGGCGCAGCCCGCCGAGGGCGACACCCGCACCTATCTGCATCGCGGCCTGGCCGAGCGCGACTTTGAGCGCCGCTTCCAGCTGGCCGACTATGTGGTGGTGACCGAGGCCCGGCTGGTGAACGGCCTGCTGACCGTCGATCTGAAGCGCGAGCTGCCCGAGGCGCTGAAGCCTCGCCAGATCGAGATCGTCACCGGCCCCTCGGCCATCGAAGGCAAGGCCGAACCGAAGGCCCAGCCGAAGATCGAGAAGAAGGCCGCCTAGGCCCTCCGGCCTTCCTGTAACCCCAACCGACCTGCGGCCCGGAGGCTTTCGCTTCCGGGCCGTTTTTCGTGGCTCAGCTGCGTTTCAGCGTGATGTACCAGGCGCCCTCGCCACCATGACGCCGGTGCGCCGGGGCATAGGCGGCGACCACACCCCGCAGGGCATGGCTGCGCAGCCATTCGGGCAGGGAGGCGCGGATCACCCCCTCGCCACCCCCGGCCCTGCGCCCATGCCCGGTGATGACCAGCACCACGCGCAGACCGCGCTGATGGGCGCGCAGCAGAAAGCCGGTCAGCACATCCTCGGCCTGGAAGCGTCCATGGCCGTGCAGGTCGAGGCGGGCCTCGATGGGCTCCCGCTCACGCGACACCCGGCGATGGCGGCGGGGATCCAGATCGGACGGCGCCGACTGGGGCCGGGGCGCGAGCGAAGGCGGGGGAGACGGAACCGGCCCGGATGCCGGGCGTGGCCGGTTGGTCGGGGCGGTCTGGACGACGAGGGGCGGGAGGACGGGCATCCGACGCGGAGCCAGCGGGGTGACGGTGGACGTCACCCGCTGCCACAGGGGCTCGCCGTCCTCTATGGGGCGATCCTGGTGGGGGCGATCAGATTTGCGCGTCATCGACCGGATCATCCCCGGCCCCGGCCGGTCCCGGATCACGGGACAGAAGGTCGCCGGGCTGGCAGCCCAGTTCGCGACACAGGGCGTCCAGTGTCGAAAACCGGACGGCGCGCGCCTTGCCGGTCTTGAGGATGGACAGATTGGCCACGGTCACGCCGACGCGGTCGCTGAGCTCCGTCAGGGACATGCGCCGCTCCTGCAGCAGTCGATCAAGTTGGACGCGGATGGCCATGGGGAAACTCTAGTCGATACAGGTCAGATCGTCAGTTCGGATTCGCGCCTCAGCCGGGCGCCTTCGCGGAACACCTCGGCGAGGACGAAGACGACGAGCACGGAAAAGGCCGGGGTTACCAGGTTGAACAGGCTGGGCGGGTCCATCACGCCGCGTACAAGGCGCGAGACCAGCAACTGGCCCAGCCAGACGCCGCCGGTGACGATGGCCAGGATATAGCCGACCTGCTTCAGGCGGCTGACATTGTCCGGATGGAAGGGGTCGCCCAGCGTCAAGGTGCGAAAGATGCGCCGCAGATGACGCAGGATCAGGGCGAAACCGCCGAAATAGCCGACGAAGGCGCCGATCCCAAACAGGGCATGCGCGCGCGGCAGCGGAATACGGGTGCCGCCGGTGTCTGACATCACCGTCAGGCCGACCTGGTCCATCGGAATGATGGCGACCACGGCGAAGACCAGACAGGTCAGCAATGTGAGGAAGATCAGCAGCCCGTAGGTGATATCGAGGGCGGTCTTGAGCAGGCTGGACACGGAGCCGGGCCCGAGGGCCCGAAAGCCGGGCAGGCCGTGTCCAAGGCGGGTGCCGAGGCGGGAGGCGAAGCGAAGCGAAGGTGGGCGCATCGGGGGTCTCGCCGGCCGGATCGACAAGATGCGATCAGGGGCGATCGCCGCGCGGGTACCGGCCGTTCAGGCCCGCGCGGATTTTACAATCGCGGTGTTTGTCTGCAGCGTCAAAGTCGGGGACTTCAAGGCGGGCCGGATCAGAAGGACTGGACCAGAATGGCGACCAGGGCGGTCGGCATGGCGGCCAGCAGGGCGACGTTCAGCACGACGTGACCGATACGGTCCATCAGCATGGTGACAGGCATGGTGTTCATTGTAGTTCTCCATCTTGCCCCTGAGAGGGCTGGTTTTGCGTGTTTTTGTTTAGATCAGCAATATGGTTGCGCTATGAGCCTTTGGTAAGAACGCTGCAACCCCTCGTCCTTGAAATAATAGATAGGCCTGCCGCCGCGAAAAATCACGTTACATATCGTTTAACGATGTTAAACTTTGGCAATCCTGCCCCGTCGAAAGTACGCCGTCATGAATCTCAAATTAATCAAGGGGATGCGCTTGCTGGTCGCGACCCACAATCCGGGCAAGGCGGTCGAGATCGCCGCCCTGCTGGACGGAAATTACGACGTCGTCACAATGAGTGATCAAAATCTGCCGGAACCGGACGAAACCGAGACGACCTTTTGCGGCAATGCGCTGTTGAAAGCCCGTCATGCGGCGGACGCGTCAGGCCTCGTGGCGCTGGCGGACGATTCCGGCCTGTCGGTGCGGGCGCTGGACGGGGCGCCGGGCATTTTTTCCGCGCGCTGGGCCGGTCCGGAGAAGGATTTTTCCCACGCCATGGCCAAGGTCGAGCAAAGGCTTGAGGAGATCGGCTCGGACGACCGGACGGCCTGGTTCACCTCCGCCCTCGCGGTGGCCTGGCCGCAGGGACCGGCCGTGGTGGTCGAGGGCCGGGTCGACGGGACCCTGACCTTCCCGCCGCGCGGCGACCGGGGCTTTGGCTATGATCCGATCTTCGTGCCCCAAGGCCACGACCAGACCTTCGGCGAGATGGAGCCCGCCTTCAAGGACGGGATCAGCCACCGCGCCCGGGCCTTTGACCTGCTGAAAGACGCCCTGATTGACTGACACGCCCGACGGTCTGGCCCTCTATGTCCACTGGCCCTATTGCGCGCGCATCTGTCCCTATTGCGATTTCAATGTGGTGCGGGCCCGGGGGCGCGAGGCCGAGATGGCGGGGCTGGTCGCGGCCCTGCTCCACGATCTGGAGGCGCAGGCGGTTCTTGTCGGGCCTCGTCAGCTGGTATCGATCTTCTTTGGCGGCGGCACGCCGTCGCTGATGCCGCCCGAGGCCGTGGCGGCCGTGGTGGAGCGAGCCCGGACCCTGTTTCCGGCGAGCGGCGACATTGAGGTGACGCTGGAGGCCAATCCCACCGATGCCGAGGCGGAGCGGTTCTCGGCGCTGGCCAGGGCGGGGGTCACGCGCCTGTCGCTGGGGGTGCAATCGCTGGACGATGCGGCGCTGAAATTCCTGGGCCGAAATCATTCGGGGGCCGAGGCCCGCCGGGCCGTCGCGCTGGCCGCCCGCCATTTTGATCGCCTGTCCATCGACCTGATCTATGCCCGGCCCGGCCAGACGGTGAGCGACTGGACCGGCGAACTGATCTGGGCGCTCGAAAGCGGGTTCGAGCACATCTCGCCCTATCAGCTGACCATAGAGCCGACGACCGCCTTTGGCCGGGCGGTGGCGCGGGGCGTCTGGACGCCGCCGGACGACGATCTGGCGGCCGACCTCTATGAGGCGACCCAGTCGGTGCTCGGGCAGGCCGGGTTCGAGGCCTATGAGGTGTCCAACCATGCGCGCGGCGTTGCGGCGCGGTCGGTTCACAATCTGCATGTCTGGCGGGGCGGTGACTATCTGGGCATCGGGCCGGGCGCGCACGGGCGGCTGACCCTGGACGGCGTGCGCACGGCGACGGTCGCCCACCGGGGCGTCGCGGACTATGTCGCCGGGGTCGGGGCGGGCACGCCCTGGGCCGAACAGACCGCCCTGTCACCGGTGGAGGCGGCCGAGGAAAAGTTGTTGCTGGGCCTGCGCACCGTCGAGGGTGTGCCGCTGGCCGTGCTGGCTGAGCTGCAGCTCGGCCCCGCCGGTGGTCGACTGGCCGCCCTGATCGAGGACGGCTTCCTGAGCCTGTCGGAGGGCCGGGTGGCGGCGACGGCGCGGGGTCGACCGGTGCTGGACGGCGTGTTGAAAGCCCTGCTGACCTGATCTTCGCTTGAGAGGCACGCCGGGTGCTGGCACGGTCTGTCGATGACTGACACCGATCCCTCCCGCCTGTGGTCCGGAACCGCGCCGCCGCCGCGCCGGGTCGACCCCGGCCTTTATGTGGTGGCGACACCGATCGGCAATCTGCGCGACATGACGCTGCGGGCGCTGGACGTGCTGGCCGCCGCCGATCTGGTGCTGGCCGAGGACACGCGGGTCAGCGCGCGGCTGCTGACCGCCTATGGCCTCAGGGTCAAACTGGAGCGCTGCGACGACCATGCCGCCGTGCGCGCCATTCCCGGGGTGCTGGAGCGGCTGGAGGCCGGTGAAGTGGTGGCCCTGGTGTCTGACGCCGGCACGCCGCTGGTCAGCGATCCCGGCTATGCGGTGGTCAAGGCCGTGGTCGAGGCAGGATTGCCGGTCTTTCCGCTGCCCGGGGCCTCCAGCCTGCTCGCGGCCCTGACCGGTGCGGGCCTGCCCAGCGACCGGGTGTTGTTCGCGGGCTTCCTGCCGGCCAAGTCGGGCGCACGACGCACCGCGCTGGAGGGGCTGAAGACGCCCGGCCAGACGGTGGTGGTGTTCGAAAGCGGCCCGCGTCTGGCGGCGTCGCTGACCGACATGGCCGAGGTGCTGGGCCCGCGCGAGGCGGTGGTCGCCCGCGAACTGACCAAGCTGCACGAGACCTGGGTGCGCGGCCCGCTGGACCAGCTGGCGCTCGATCCGCGCTGCCAGTCGCCCAAGGGCGAGATGGTGGTGGTGATCGGCCCCGCCGCTGAGGTCGCGCCGGATGAGGCGACGCTGGATCAGGCCCTGACCGCCGAATTGGCTGACCGCTCGGTGTCGGAAGCCGCTGCCCGTGTGGCGGCCAGCCTCGGACTGCCGCGGAAGCAGGTCTATCGCCGGGCGCTGGAGCTCTCGAGCCAGTGACCCCGGCTGCCCCCGACCGTCGCGAGGGGCGCACGCGCAAGGGGCGGCTGGCTCACACGGAGGGCCATGCGGCGGAATGGACGGCCGCGGTCTGGCTGATGCTGAAGGGCTATCAGATTCTCGGCTTCCGGCTGAAAACCCGCCACGGCGAGCTGGACATCCTGGCCCGCCGGGGACCGGTGCTGGCGGCCGTCGAGGTCAAACGGCGCGCGACGCGGGCCGCCGCGATCGAGGCGCTGGGCCCTGTCCAGCACGGACGGCTGGTGCGGGCGGCGGGCGCGGTTCGCAAGGCGCGGCCCGGGCTGAAGGGCCTGACGCTGCGGCTGGACCTGATCGCACTGGCGCCCGGCCGCCTGCCGCGCCATATCCGGGGTCTGGCCGCCGAGACCGACCTCGACGGCCGCTATCGTCTCTGATCCGAAAGGTCCGCCATGCTCAAGGTCGCCATCCAGATGGACCCGATGGAAGCGGTCGATATCGCCTCGGATACCACCTTCCTGATGGCCCTGACCGGACAGGCGCGCGGGCACAGGCTGTGGGTCTATGATTTCCGCACCCTGGCGCTGGAGGACGGGCGGCTGTTCTGCCGGGCGCGTCCGGTCACGGTCCGCGACAAGGCCGGCGACCATGCCGACTTCGGCGACTGGGTGAAGCTGGATCTGGGCTCCGACGTCGACGTCGTCCTGATGCGCCAGGACCCGCCGTTCGACATGGCCTATGTCACCGCCACCTATCTGCTGGAGATGATCCATCCACATACCTTGGTGGTCAACGACCCGGCCGAGGTGCGCTCGGCCCCCGAAAAGCTGCTGGTCGCGCAGTTCCAGGGCCTGACCCCGCCGACCATGATCTCGGCCGATGCCGACATGCTGGCGGACTTTCATGCCCGCCACGGCGATGTGGTGCTGAAACCCCTGCACGGGGCCGCCGGATCGGGCGTGGTCAAGCTGAAGGCCGGTGACCCCAATCTGGCGGCCCTGGTCGAGATCCACGCCATGGGGTCGCGCGATCCGCTGGTCATCCAGAAATTCCTGCCCGCCGTCTCGGCCGGGGACAAGCGCATCCTGATCGTCGACGGGGCGGCGGTGGGGGCCATCAACCGCGTGCCGCTGAAGGATCAGGTCCGCTCCAACCTCAGGGTGGGGGGCACGGCCCAGCCGGTCGAGCTGACGGCCCGCGACCAGGAAATCTGCGCCGCCATCGGCCCGACGCTGAAAGAACGCGGCCTGATCTTTGTCGGCATTGATGTGATCGGCGACTGGATGACCGAAATCAATGTCACCTCGCCGACCGGGGCGCAGCAGCTGAGACGCTTTACCGGCATCGATGCCACCGCGCGCATGTGGGAGGTGATCGAGGCGAAGCGCGCGGCGGCGTAAGCCCCGCTCATTTGACAACCGGCGTTCGTTCGTGATTTGTTCCAGTCCGTGGGAGCGGAGGGACGGCCATGGTAGCGCGGGTGGTGACGGTCGCGTTCGACGGTGTGGATGCGCGGCGCGTCGATGCCGAGGTGCAGATTCTGGGCGGAGAGGGCACCCAGGCCAGCTTCACCCTGGTCGGCCTGCCTGACAAGGCTGTGGCCGAAAGTCGCGAGCGGGTGCGCGGCGCCTTTTCCGGGATCGGGCTGGCCCTGCCGTCGCGGCGCATCATTGCCAATCTGGCCCCCGCCGACCTGCCCAAGGAGGGCAGTCATTTCGACCTGCCCATCGCCCTGGCGCTGCTGGCCGCCATGGGGGTGATTGCGCCCGATGCGCTGGACGGCTGGGCGGCGCTGGGTGAGCTCAGCCTCGACGGACGGATTGTGCCGGTCAGCGGCGCCCTGCCCGCAGCCGTCGCCGCCAACGGCATGGGACTGGGGCTGATCTGTGCCGAGGCCAATGGTCCTGAAGCCGCCTGGGCCGGGCCCGAAGTGGCGGTGCTGGCGCCCCGCTCGCTGATCGGCCTGATCAACCATTTCAAGGGCAGTCAGGTGTTGAGCGCGCCCCGGCCCGGGCCGCTGAAATCGAATGGACCGGTGCCCGACCTGAACGAGGTGCGCGGTCAGGAAGGCGCCAAGCGCGCGCTCGAGATCGCGGCCGCCGGCGGGCACAATCTGCTCAAGTTATTTTTTAAACAGCCCACCCAGAAGCAGGCTGCCTGATCGCATCGCTAGTGCGCATATCCTTGGGCGCTGTGGTGCTAACTGCTCTTAAGCGTCCCATCAGCGGCTATCCCCAGTTCTTCACCACTGACGTCGGCGAGCTCGTAGACCTCCGTCTCCATCGCCTTCGCCAGTACCCACAGCGTGCTGACTTTCGGGTCGACCGTACCCGCTTCGATGCGGCGGATCGTACTGACGGACAGCCCCGACCGTTCGGCAATTGTTTCTCGGCTCACCTCTAGGGCGCAACGCCATTCACGGATGCGGTCGGCTAGAGCGGCAAGAAACAGCTCTGAGGCTTTGGGTTGATCTGACATCGACGGCCTCCGGGAGGCTGTTCATCAGCCTTAAGCAGCCGCTTCCTCGTCTGTCGTGATCAAGACAACGGCCTCGTTGCCGCATGGCGAGTTTCGGCGGAGGGCGGCCACTCAACCTGATCGGGGGAATTTCATGATCAAATCGTCCTGGGCCGCTGCAGCGGTGTGTCTTGTCCTCTTTGGAGGCGTTTTCGGCCTTCCCGATGAGGCGGCGGCGCAGGCCAATTTCGACTGCCGCCAGCCAAGGTCAGAGACCATTGCAATTGTCTGCGGGGACCCGACTTTTTCGGCCCAAGATCGCCAGATCGACAGCGCCTATCGCACGGCTTTGGTGGAGGCCACAGAACCCGACCGGGTACGAGATAATCATACCGCATGGATGAGAAGCCTCTCCGTCTGCGGAAGCGACCGTGACTGCATTGGCCGGTCGATGGACGAACAGCTCGACGCTCTGGAGTATGCGGCAGCGTCGGGCCGCAGGGATAGAGCTGCTGCTGCCGAGTTTCCCGGATCGGAACCCGCCTACGGACCCGCACCGCCAGTTGATCGCCAGCCCACGGAGCCATCCATGGAGGAGGCGCTGGAGGTCGCTTCCGAGTTGATGGCTCAGGGTGCAGAGGGCACCGAGGTCTCGGACCCTGTCGCCGATGAAGTGCGACCCTCTGAAAATAGGTCCCTTGAACCTGATCAGGCGGAGGAGGCTGTCTCGCCGTCGGACGCTGGCGCCTCCCCACCTTCCAGCATGGAGCAGATGGCCGGCGGCGGGCTCTTCCTCGGCTTCATCGTTGCGGTTCTGGCTGCGCTGCTAGCGACGAAGGCCCTAGCTGATCATTCGATGCGGAAGTTCGGTTGGCCGATGATCCTGAACTGGTGGAACGTCCTTCACTTGGTCGCCGGGTTTGCCTTGTGGGCCGGGGCAGCAATGGGCTCCCCCTTCGGCGGATTGGTGGTCGCTGGCGGTATCTGGCTCATCGTCCTGGCCGTGAACGTACGCAAGACCGACCTTCTGACCGGCGTGATGATGTCTGTCGTGCAACCGTTTGTCGTCGCCATTCTGTTCGTGGTGTTCCAGCTCGCTCGCTCGAAGCCCAAGCCCTAGGAACCCATCAGCCGATCATGAGACGCCCCCGTTTTCCTCCCGGCGTCAGCTTCTCCCTCAGCCGAGCGACAGGGCTGGTGAAGGCAAAGCGTCACGCATCTGATCAGCTTGGAGTCCCGCTTCGGCGTCAGGCCAGACAGCGCAAGCTTGGGGCATCGCTCGGGTGCTGCGTGATGCTGGCGTTGCCCACTGCATTGTTCGCCACCGCCATATGGCATGTCATCGGAGGTTAGGGATGTCTGATAAACCTGAAGGCGACCAGAAACCGAAGGACATCCCGGCCCTGTTCGCCACCATTCATTTCCGAAGCGATGATCGGCCGGATGGGTACACCGACGAGGATATCGCGGCCCTCAACGTCATGGCCAATCAGCCCAAACCGAAACGCCCTGAATGACGCCGCTGCTCCTGATTCATACGCAACTGGACAACTCGTTCGCTCGACCCTGATCGTTCGATCAGAACCAGCGTGTAATCGATTTTCACGGGATCTGAGCCGTCGAAACGTCACTCCCGGTGATGATGCACCGAAAGACAGGATTTCTCGGTCCACGGCGATTTATTCAGGATGACCGCCAAGTGTTTCGCCGCTGCATCATGACGAAATACATCGTCCATGAGGCACTTCTTCGAACGCTGAATTAGTATGGCGCTGCCGCCGAAAGTGCATCTTAGTCCTGCTCCGACCCGATTCAGGAGCTCAAACAATGACGCCTCAGCACTAAATACATAGCCTATCCGAAGCCGTCACAGCCTGCGGTACGGACGTAGCGGGTTTTCGGGCTTTCACCACTCCACGCAGTCCTTTGACCGCTGGCCTAGGTTGCCGGGAGGCGCCCGTATGTCCGACACCCATTCACAGCCTGCGTCGCCCTCGTCCGGTACGAGAACGGTGTGCAGCGCCGCATTAGATTCGACCGTGAGCATCTCCTCCCGAAATGCATGATCAATGTTTGATGTGAACGTTGCAAGTTCTTTCGAGCATCAATTGGTATAGTTTCCAGCATACATCAGCATTCGCCCAAACGTATTTGCCCCACTTTCTATCCGACAAAAGTAGTGCTCCTCTGCGGTGTTCGCAAAGGGGGGCGCCATGCCAGAGATGACTGAATAATCTAGATCCCGCGGGGCCGATCGATTGGCCCCCGCGCAGCCGGCTGACGGCCTCCGCCTAAGCCCCATCGTTCCATCACGCAGTCCATCGAGCCTCTTAGCGGCCTCGAAGCGATGCCCTGCGACCAAAATGCGAGGACCACTCATGACCGATTTCGACGACCACCTGGCTTCGGCCAACGCTTTTATTCAGAACGCATTCATCGTCACGCCACAGACATCGCTGACCGAGGTGCAGCGAATTTTCGCCGATCTCAAATTCTGCGGGGACTACTGGGGCGCTCGAGTGCGCCAAGGTCTCCCAGATGACAGGCTCTATGTGGCGGCGAGGCTGGATGACGAGCTGGTTATCCATTGGGCCGTCTATCTGCGTTGCCTTGACCCGAAGGCCTTCATCTCCACTCAGGCATCCATCGCTAGTCAGCTCAACCGACGCTACGGCAAGGCTGCGGACCGCTGGGAGGGGGAGAACGCCCGCCACCGGACTTTCGGTTCTGGTCCGGCCGAGAAAACTAGGCTGATTAGACTCTCGGGCGAGGAGTGGGGGCAGGGCTCGGTGGTGATCTTATCCCGGAAGTTCCTGCTCCCGGCAGCTCCCTCTTAGCGGCCTCCGAGCATCAACATCTGAGCGTCTGAGCCAGCGGGTTTCCCGGGGCATCTCTACGCAACGAACGTCAGTCCGCCAGCCTGCCGATCCGGCGGGGATGCGCCAGCATGCCCCTCCCCAACGGCAATATCGGCCTCTCCACAAGTACACACAACATAGGAGCGTCTAATGAGCCGCCATCCGAAAATTTACACCGCCGTCCGCTCTCAGTCTGAAGTCCGCATCCGCAACCCGGATAATAGCTTCAGTAAAATCCCCATTGGGGTGAGGGCGGAGTATTTTTACGCGATCCCTCCGAAAGCTCCTAAGGGCTCCCGGAGGAAACATCATGAAAACCTAGACGGTCCGGACAAGAACGCTTGCCTCGTGATCGGCTTCGACACTGAGTACGTGCCCCCCACGTTGAATTCTCGGGAAGACCTAAAGGCTGGCAAGGGCAAGGCCAAGCCAGTTTCATATCAGGTCTACTGCCGGCTAGTGGATAGCAAGAGCCCGGAGAACGGCGCTGAGTGGTCAGGCGTCTTCTATCCGCTCACCGATGACCACCGCTTCCATCTGGATGAGGTCATCAGCTTCGCCGTCTGCCGGGGCGTCGATATGGGGCATGTCACCAAGGTGCCGCGTCGGATTGAATTGATCAGCCACTTCAGCCGCGCTGACATGCCGATGCTAGAGGACCTAGACCAACTCACGCCTTTCCTGGATGCTGTTCGCGGCGTCTTCGTCACCATGAAACCCCTCAATCTGAGGTATGAGCTTGGTGCTGGTCCGATCGACCTGAAAGTTTCGATCCGCGACACGTATCTGCTGACCGCTGAGGGCGCGAAGCGCCTTGAAGATCTGGGCCAAGACGTTGGCGTCGCCAAGATCAAACTGGCTGAGACGCCGGCGGAGGAGAGCCAGATCAAGTCCCGTATGGACTTGCTGCTAGAGAGCGATCCCGATCTGTTCGAGCGCTATGCGTTGTCCGACGCGGAAATCTGCGTTCGCTACTACGAGAAGATGCGCGAGCTTTGCCGACAGACCATCGGCACGTCGAAAGTCCCGCTGACCCTTAGCGGTATCGGGGTCAAGCGCCTCCAATTGATGTGGGCACGCCATAAGGCGATCGAGCCTTTGCAGGTTCTAGGGCTGGAAGAAGTCCAGGGGCGGAAGTTCGATGACCGCACCGGACGGACCTACAAAATGAAGTCCGTTGTTGATCGGGAGTTTGTCCACCTGAGACGTGCTCTTGCCATCGAGGCGTATCATGGCGGACGAGGTGAGCAATTCTGGTTCGGCCCCGGACCGGATCAGCCGCAGCCCTTAGCCTGGCTCGAACATGCACCGAGACACCCGCTAGCGTCCGTGGACTCGCCTCACATGGACTGGAACGACTTCGATCTGTCGAACGCCTATCCCACGGCTATGTCCCTGATTGGCTACCCGGACTGGGACAACATGAACCTAAGGCCGGAGCTCTCCGACTTCACGCACACGGTGTTGGGGGTTGCGCTGGTCGATTTCGAGTTTCCAGCGACGGTGCGCTTTCCCTGCCTGCCTATCCGTACCGACCGGGGGATCATCTTCCCAAGTCGCGGGCGAAGCTACTGCACGGCCCCAGAGATCGCTCTCGCGGTTGAACTCGGGGCAACGGTCACCGTGCGGGAGGGTGCCGTTGTGCCGTGGCTCACCGACGCCATCCGCCCGTTCGGTAGCGTCGTCCAAGACGCCATTACAGAGCGCAACAAACACGAGAAGGGCTCACTGGAGAACAGGTTCTGGAAGGAACTGATCAACAGCCTTTACGGAAAACTCGCTCAAGGTTTGCGCGAGAAGCGCGTCTTCAACGTCTCTGATACGTCTATGAAGCCGCTGGAGCCGAGCCCTATCACCAACCCGTACCTCGCGGCATTCGTAACGGGCTACGTGCGAGCGATCTTAGCTGAGATCATGAATGCCCTGCCGAACCACGTGCTGGTATTCAGCTGCACCACGGACGGGTTCCTTTCAACTGCTACGCTGGACGAAATCGACGCTGCATGTGCCGGGACATTGGCGTCCACCTACCGCCAGACTCGCATCAAGATCGCCAACTCCGATCAGATCGTGGAGGCCAAGCATCAGACAGGCCAACTGCTGGGGTGGCGCGCTCGTGGCCAAGCGACCCTTCGGCCGGGCACACCGAAGGCTGACGAGCCGGCCTTCAACTACGTACTGGCAAAAGCGGGCATCCGGACGCCCGCGGAGTGTGAAAATGTGGCTCAGCAGAATGATTATATCGTGGAGCTGTTCTTGACCCGGACGCCGACGACGACGGTCTTGATTAAGTCGCTGACCGGCATCCGGGACATCGTTCTCGACAAGAACGACCTTGTTGATAGGCACTACACCCGACGCCTAAGTATGGAATACGATTTCAAGCGCCGACCAGACGCTATCGGCAGTAGTGTCGTGGGCAACCACCGTCACATCTCATGGAGCAGCGTGCCATGGGAAACGGTCGAACAGTTCAATGTCGTGCGGGACGAACTGGACACATACCGGGCCGCCAGCGCTGGAGCCGTCGATGGGGAAGCGGGGCCAGTCCGCTTGCGCGGCTGCATCATGAGCGAAGAGGATTACGTCAACTTCGCCACCCGCGTCGCCTTAAAGGCGAGCGATGGTGACGTGCGGTATGTCCACGCTGAAAACCCGGACATCAAGCTGCTCCGCAAGGTCCTATGCTCTGCCCGGTATCATGGCGAAGCTGGCTTAAACAAAGACAGTGACGGACTCACTGCTACGCAATTCGCGGACAAACTCACTGCTGCTGGGGTGCCGTGCAAGAGGACCGACGTCGAGAATGGGAGGAAGAAACAGTTCACACCAAACAGCGTGACGGCGTCTGGCCCTGTCCTGAAGGCATTGACGGCTCTGGCGGAAGAGATGCCCGGCCTAAAGAGCTCTGAACTGATTACGACCAGCAGGTTGGACCTTCTGGGTGGCCTGGGCTCCCTGACATCCGACGGAAGGCGCTTTGCGTTGCGGCTCTGGAAATATCCGGCGGCCGCGTGAAACGATCCCCCTCCCGGCCCCGGCCGGGAGGGGGATGATGTCAGCTGCTTCAGTAAAACCCCCATTGGGGAGGAGGGGCGAGCTTTCTACTGCATCCGATGAAGGATCCGGATTTTGATACGCTCATAAATATCTAATTCGTCCTGTGTGCTTCGAAGATCGATTTGAACCAGCGCCAAAGAGTGGCGAAGAAGCCATCGTTGCGGCGGCTGGCGAGGTAGGCCTCGCGTCGTGCATTTTCGTTCATGCGGCCGGCCTGCACGTGCGCCTCCGACCATTGTTCGGCCCACTCAATCTGACCATTCGCAATCACATAGTGGGACCGACAGGGAAGTTGCCAGTTACCCACTGACGGCCACAGCGTCGGACCGCTGCGGTCATGGCGCACAGACCATTCCGTCGGGCCGAGCGGTGTCCTGATTTTGGTTCCGCAGCCGCAGGCGCACAGGTGGGCCGCCGTCCCGTATTTCTCGGAAACGTAAAGCACACTGGGTTCGAGCTCTTTGGGCATGAACTCAACCTGTCGAAGCTCGAATTTCATTCTGCCTGCCTCGGAGTGCGCATGTCACCGAGCGACATGAGCAAGTTGTAGATCGGCTCGTCATCCACATAGAAGCCGAGTGTCTTCTTGTACGCGATAACCGCAAAGCTGGCATTTAGGGCGTTAAGTTCCGCAATCTGGATGTTGGTCTTGTAGATGTCGTCCGGGTCGTCGTGGGTAGGCACAAGCTTCTCGGCTCTCACCTTTTCAGCGTCGGCTGCTGAGAAGTAAGTGGTCCGCAGACCGCCAGAAATTGGGCCGCGCTTACGATTGAGGCCCATACCTACGTCAATGAACGGGATGCCCTTGGAAATCAGGAGGGCATGGATCGCTGCGCGGGACGAACCCTTATCCACACAGACAAAGGCGAAGGTAACGCCTTTTAGATCCTTCCCACAGGACTCGTCGATGAACTTGGTCTGGATCGACAGGCCTTTGCGGAAATTCCGATAGCGCCCTGCCAATACCCGGGCTTTGGACTTGCCCAATTCGCTCTTGGTCAGCCGCCCGGGCGACCTGAAGGCGTTATGGACATGAAAGCCGTCGGCGTCGAAGGCGCGGATGCCTTTCACCGGTGTCTTGACCATGTAGTCGAGGACGTATCCGCCCGTACCACCAAGGCCGATGATGGCGACAATTTCGTCTTTGAAGGGAATGACCAGGTCGCTAATTTCAGCGCGGCTGGTCAGAGTGTCGTGAAACTTGAAGACGGAGTCTTCGTGGCCGTCGCCATAAACGTTGAACGTCAAAGGCGTGGTTTGATGCCGCGCCATGGCTGGCCCTGAGATCACCGTCACATAGCGGTCGATCTTGTCGAGGAAGTCTTTGTAGCCCTTGGTCGGCTTGACCGAGAACTGACGCTCCACGACCACATCGGATGAAACGTCGGACAGACGAATCTGGTGCGCTGTGTCACCCATGTTCGGGATCGGTGCTCCGTTCAGACCATGCGGCGCTGACCCCGCGAACGACACCTGATGGTTCTTCTGCTTGACCCTCGTCTGATCGATGAACTCCAGCTGCGTGACGATTGCGCCCTTCTTCAGGGCGCCTTGCTGATCGAGGTAAGGGATATCCCGCACGACGAGATACTTGCTGTCGTACGATACGGCATATCCCCTCTCGATCAGCCGACGGATGTCGTCGTTATGACTGGCCAGCGTCTGTAACATTGAACTCCATCCGGTCTTTGACCTTCACCGACCCACCCGGGGCGAGGATGCCTTCGGGCTTGTTTCCGGCACCTCGCTTGTAAGTCACCGAGTAGATGCGCTCCGGGTGCTGCGGGTAGTCCGGGAACTCCAGCGTCACGACTTGCGCGTAGGAAATGGCCTCGTTCTTCGGCCACTCGTGTGGGGTAGCTTCGACGATGATCGTCACCATCTTGGTGTCGGGCTTTTTGCTTTCTTTGTCGGCCACGGCCGTCTCCTTTCGATGTTTGCTCAGGCGTTATCGGTGTCACGGCCATCAGGTTCGGTCGCAATGCCTTTGAACTTTCCCGGGGTTTGCCTGACCTCCATAAACTCGCCGGTCCGCTCGTTGCGTTTCTGGTGGAGTCCGTCGGGTCGGACGAACTGCGTTCGCCCCGTCACCGCTCCGCGCCTGTATCCGTCGCCAGTATTCTTCGCCATTTCGGCCTCCCATTGCCGCCCCGCTTGACGCGGAGGCCGGTCCGTGATTCTCTGTCTTACGCAAGAAACGTCTCGCATGTGATGCGAAGCGTCTTACAAGAGAGACAATATGGTCTCCGGGACGCGCCGTCAAGCGGCATGACGTGGCAGCGACGGGAGACTAGATGACAATTTCGATCGATCAGCTGGGCCAGCTTATGCTCGCCAAGCGCGGAAGCCGTGGCGTGCGAGCCGCGGCCGCCGATGTTGATGTCAGCCCGGCGACATTTTCGCGGGTCGAGAACGGCCATATGCCGGACTTAGAAACCTTCGTGAAAATTTGCCGTTGGGTGGATCGTGATCCCGGCGAATTCCTAGGCTTCCAGCGGCCACAAAGTGTTGCCGAAGAGCAGGGTGCTCAGGTGCATCTTCGGAAGCAGAAGACCGCTTCGAAAGAGACCGCTGAGTCTCTCGGCGCTTTGATACTCGCAGTCCAGGCGGCGGCGAAGGCTCACAACCAGCTGCTGGGTTGATCCAGTATGCGTCGAGGATTCAAGGCGGAAGCTGAACGCATTGCCTTGGATGTGCGCCAGTCGCTCGGACTAGAGCCGATGGCTCCAATCGACCCTTGGGCTTACGCCGCGCATCTCGGTGTGGTCGTCTTGGATTTCGACAATCTCGACCTGTCGACAGAGCATTGCCAGCAGCTCCTGAAGGTCGATCCCGAAAGCTGGTCCGGCCTCACCCTTAAGGAGGGCGGTCGGCATTTTGTCTTGATCAACCCGGCCGACCAGAAGCGCCGCCAGTGCAATACGATGATGCACGAAATCGCACACATCACCTTGAAGCACGTGCCGAAACGAGTGGACGTGTCAGCCGGTGGCCTGATGCTACTGAGTGACTATCCGGCGGATCAAGAAGACGAAGCGGATTGGCTGGCGGCTGCGATTCTTCTCCCTCGTGATGCGCTGCACCACCATCGGTCTGCCGGCTGGACAGCGGCCCAGATTTGCGACGCATATTGCGTCAGCACCGAACTATGCAACTGGCGGCTCAGGATGACTGGCGTTGAGATGCAGTTGCGTAGGCGGCGCGCTGGCTGACAGCGATTTTGGCGTCCACTTTGGGCCCACAGTGGTAGTGACCGCTTGCGGCAGCCTCCGACATAGCGTGGAGAGATGGTAGCCTTGCGCATGGCCGAAGACGACAGCCCTGAGTCGGACGACTGCATCGTCCATGACCACCCGGTCCCGCCGGAAGAGATGTGGCGGTACAGCCCCGACCGCGATCCTCACGATGAGCAGGGGATCATCGACTACATGAACGCTCAGGCACGCGATGAGAGGGTGCTGTACGTCGAGCGAGTAAAGAGCGAGTACGTCTCCGGTTCTGAGTACGAGATGTGGGATGTGACGACGGACAAGGGTAGCTGGTGGGTGCTGACCAACCTGACCAACCTCTATTCCAAGCAGTACTTTCCGAGTCTGGACTACACGTTCTCGTTTCACGTGGGACTGATGGCTCGGTTGAGGACGCGCGACGCACGGCCTGACCCCGAGCTGGAGCCATTTCTGGAAGTTTCCCGGCGTGAGGACCAGATCATGGGGCGCTGGGAAGAGGCAGTGGAGCCCGAGGACTTTCAGGCCATCGGAATGCTGCTTCGCGAGAATCTCCTCTCGCTCGTTCGCGTAGTGAGAGCTCAGGTCGAACTGGCCGCCGATGTCGTTCCGCCGAAGGTCGGCGACTTCAACGGCTGGTGCGCGGTTCTGGTCGATCACCTCTGCCCGGGGCGGGAGAACAAGGAGCTCCGCAGCTTCATGAAGTCGCTGTCGGAGAAAACGTGGCAGCTGGTCTGCTGGCTGACACACGATCGCAACGCGACCCGTCGCAACTCGCTGATGGCGGGAGAGACCTGCAGCCTGCTCATTGGGCACTTCACTCAGCTCTTGCTGGGCGACCGCATGGACGCGCACGAGCAGTGTCCCCGATGCCGGTCAAACCACGTTCGCACCCATTACGATCGCGAGCTAGGGCGTGACGGGGCGGACTATAAGACCTGCGGGAAGTGCGGCTGGACGGACCATCCGTCGCCGACGTAGAGCGAGTCCAGCCAGCGGTGCGGAAAGGCAGACTTCGGAGCCTGTCTTGATGTCGCTATTCCCACGTGCCGCCATTGTCCGCTACTGGCGCTTAACTGGCTTCGAGCTTATTTCGGCTCGACCTCGTTGCCTGAGCTCACTTTTCGGTCGACCCCGACCATTCCGGCAAACGTTCATTTGCCGCGAGCTTTGGTCGGGAAACGCCAATGAAGGCAATCGCTTATTACCGTGTGAGCACAGCCTCCCAAGGGCGAAGCGGTCTGGGACTAGATGCCCAAAGGCACGCTGTTCAGCAACTTGCAGTGCAGCGCGGTCTGTCTCTTCTGGCCGAGTTCACCGAGGTCGAGACGGGCCGTCGCGACGACCGACCCGTGCTCAAGAAGGCGCTGGCGAGAGCGAAGCTCACTGAGGCGACCCTAGTGATCGCCAAGCTCGATCGGTTGTCCCGTAACGCTGCGTTCTTGTTGACCTTGCGGGACAGCGGTGCGCGATTTTTGGCCGCGGACGTGCCGGACGCGAACGACCTTACAATCGGCGTCCTGGCTGTAATCGCTCAGGCTGAGCGAGAGATGATTTCCCGCCGAACCACCGAAGCTCTAGCAGCAATCAAGAGCAAGATTGCCCGTGGGGAGACTCACCTATCCAGCCGAAGCGGGCGGCCGGTCAAAGGGCTGGGTAATCCCCGGGCGGAAGAAGCACTCGGGAGGTATGCTGGAGATCTGACGCTCGCTCGCCGGGCGCGTGCGCGCCAAACGGCTAAACGGTATCGGGAGCTCGCCCCCATCGTTGCTGCGATTATGTCAGCCGGTCACACAAAGCCGTCGGCGGTGGCGGCCGAGCTCAATCGACAAGGTATCGCGACCGTACGCGGCGCTAAATGGCACGCCTCAACTGCTGCTCGACTAATGGCTGCGAGGGGAGCCGCTAAGCGTCAGCCTCGGGGCTGATGGCGAAGGTCCGCTCCCGACCCGTTACGGACATTGGAGGAGTCCACTTTCCATTCGGCTACCCCTCGTGCCGCCGGCGCTCGCTGCATGAGCTGACCGAGCCCTCGACCAATAAATATGCCGCCCCGCTGCATCCAACGGGGCCTCTCGCGGCCTCTGGACCCGTATCGATCCAAGTTGGATCAAGTACTACCGGAGAGAGACGATGACACGCTTGACCGCGGGGCTCGCCATCACGCTCATCCTCACTGCCTCAGTAGGCCCCGGTAACGCGTCGCCCGTGGGCATCGACCCTCGGGTCGAGTTTGCCACCCTTCCGCAGGGACCGGACGAGGCTCCGGCCCCGCTGATCCGCCAAGCCGGCTCGATCGCCAAATATGTTTGCACGCTGGCCGCCGTTCGAATGGAGAACGCGGGCTTGTTGTCGCTCGACGCGCCAGTGATGGACCTCCTGCCATCTTATTCGGGACCTCGTGACCCTGCACTGACGCTCCGCCGTCTGCTGGAAAACAGATCGGGGTTGGAGGACGGGCTGGCTGCGGCCCTGTCGCAAGACATGGGGTTGCTTGCGATCGCCATGCCATCGGCCGAGGCGGCAAACCGCTTCTCAAACGTGTCGTCGACCACACCTCCAGGGGAGGTGTTCGGCTATGTGAACTCGAACTGGGTGCTAGTGCAGGCCATTCTGGAACAGGCGGGCGGACAATCGATCGGACCGCTTCTCGATGAATGGGTCTTTACCCCATCCGGGGCCGAGGGCGCGTACATCTTCACCGGCATACTGGACGGGGCCCGGGTGGCCCGTGTTGATCGCGAGCCAATCCCGATCCCGAACTATGTGGCGTGTGCCGGGGGCATGGCTGCGCAGCCGAGCGATTTGCTGGCGATCAGCGCCTTCCCATTTACCTCCGGGCTTTTCGACGAGGCGGATCGTGCCGACCTGACGGGGCAGACCACGCCCGAGGAGGCTTATGCGTTGGGCGGACGTTTCGAGCGGGTCAGGGACGCCGACGGTCGGGTCCGGCATGTCAGCTGGCAAACCGGCAGCAACGGCCCGTGGTTCGCCACCGTCATTTATGACCCCGAGACCGGCCAAGGCTTCGCCGCCATGACGGCCTCGGACAGGGACGAAGCAATGGCCCTGCAGGAAGCCTGGCTTGCGAGACGGGGGCTGGAATACCTGGAACGCCCCGCCCCTGAGGTGGACTGATGCATCCACCGGGTGAGGTCAGTCATTGAGCCTCCGGTGGCGTTCGTGAAAATCCGCTGCGCCGCAAACTGATGACGCAGGGGCCTATGTCTGTTTCCCGCCGTCAGGCGACAGTCCGCTCCCGACTTCCTGCGGACAAGCACCTGCAATCGTTTACGGATTGCCGCGTCTGTGAGAGTGTTTGATCAAGTCAGTTGTTGCGGGAAAGGTCGGACGTCTGTGGTGAGCAACATGAACTCGAACCGTCTCGCTGGTATCGCGCTTGTATACCTCGCCTCGGCGCTCTTTGCCGGTTCCGCACTTGCGCAAGCCCCGCGGATCAATCTGAACGCCGAGAAGATGGAGCTCGAATCGATGGGGCTTACGCTTTCCCAAAGCGAGGACGCTGAGGGCAACAGCGTATTGATCTATGACCTTGGAAGCAGCCAGCCTGAGACTCGCGTGACGTTTCAAGACTGCAATGCGGCAGGGTGCACCACGGCCGTATTCCGACAGAGATACGAGGGAGTGTGCATATCGCAGCGCTGCCGCGATTTCCGTGAAGCAAGAGGCGTGCCTCCATCGGTGCGGCTCGATGATGCGGATATCGCAGGTCTGAATCGATCCGATAGCCCAGCCACCATCCGCCTCCAGGATGGTGAGCATGCTCAGCAGATCATCATTGAGCGCATCTGGACCGCCAGCGCAGAAGAGCGGTTCTCTGAGTCCATCTTAAATATAGACTCCGAGATGAGCATGATGTGGCAGTCGGTTCGCGAGCTGCTGCGCCCCGGTCGATGACCGCGCGGTTTGAAGCCCGGGCGACCGCCGCTCCGGTAGCGACGTCCCATTCTCAGCCAATGTCCGCTTTCCACCCTTAGCAGTCGCCGCGAGAGTCCGCTTTCCCGAAGTATGGTCTAGAGTTCAACCTGCTCAGACAGGGCTAGAGCGTCGTCTACCTCGATCCCGAGGTAGCGCACGGTGCTCTCCAGCTTTCCATGCCCGAGCAGCAGTTGGCATGCGCGCAGGTTCCCGGTCTTCTTGTAGATGAGCGCCACTTTCGTCCGTCGCAGGCTATGGGTGCCGTAGCTGCCGCAATCCAAATCGATCATCTGCACCCACTGATCAACGAGGCGAGCGTACTGTCGAGTTCCGAGGTGATCCCCGGGCCGCATACGGCTGGGGAATATCCAGTCCTCTTCGCGCTGGCCCCGAATTTCGAGCCAACGAGCGAGAGCGTCTCGGGCAGGCGGAGTGATCTCAAACGGGACGGGCCGGCCAGTCTTCTGCTGGATGATGATCGATCGCTCGCGTACCGCCCCGCCCTGAACCACATCGCTCAAGCGGAGCCTCACCAGATCACAGCCCCTTAGCTTGGTGTCCAGTGCCAGGTTGAACAGAGCCAAATCACGAACGCGACCCGCCGACTTCAACTGCTGACGGATTGCCCAGATGTGCTTCGGCTTCAGCGGGGCTTTGGCCCCGACTATCCGGCCAGCGTTCCAAGGCTTCTTAGGAAATTTGAATAAGTCGGCCTGCGCCATGACGTCCACCTCCAGATGCCCCCTTCAAGCAAGGTAGACCATCCGTCCGGAAAGCGGACTCTCGCGGCGACTGCTAAGGGTGGAAAGCGGACTCTGGCCTGTAGAACTCTGACGGTCCGCCAAGCGCCATGCGTGGACATTCAAGGGCCGGCCGTAACCCGACCTCCAACCACCGCTCACATCGTCATCGCCGCGCCAACCCCGCCGTACTCCATGACCAGCATCCATACCGCCATGGCGATCATCATCAGGTTTTCGGTCAGGGACAGGAAGCCTAGCGGCACATTGCTGTCGCCGCCGACGCAGGCGCACTTGAGTTCCCGCTTGTCGAGGTAGACGGCATTGAACACCGAGATCGCACCGATGCCGCCGATGACCAGGGCGACCGGTGCCGACAGCCAGGTCAGGACACCGGCGACCATCAGGGCGCCAGCGCCGAACTCGGCGAAGGGATAGACCTTGCCATAGGGCACCCAGCGCTTGGCCAGCAGGTCATAGTTCAGGAACATCGACGAGAAACTCTCGACGTTCTGCAGCTTAAGCATGCCCAGCACCATCATCGACAGGGCGATGAACCATTCGGCCGCCTGCACGGTCAGAGGGGTGCCGAAAACGACAAGGCTGAACATGGCGGCCATGACGGCGGTCGTCAGAAACACGACCAGTACGGGCGTATAGGTCGTCGCCTTGGGGTCGCGCACCTTCAGACCCAGGAAACGGCGCAGGTCGTCATGACCGCCGATCCGCTGGCCGTCGATGAACACCTGGGGCGTGGTCTTGACCCCGTGTTCGGCCTTGAAGGCGTCGGTTTCCTCGCGGGTGGTCAGCCAGCGGTCATCGACGGTGTAGCCCCGGCTTTTCAGCAGGTGACGGGCCTTCAGACCCCAGGGGCAGGTGTGGTCGGGCATGACCATCCGATACAGGACGGCGGTTCGGGACGGTTTGGACATGGTGTGCTCCTTGGCTTGGCAATCCAGAGCGGGGACTTTAGGTTCCGTACTTAAGTACGGAGTCAATCATGAAGGTCAGAACGATCGCGGCCCTGGCGCAGGAAGGCGGCGTGGGGGTGGAGACGGTGCGATTCTATCAGCGACGGGGTCTCATGCCGACGCCTGATCGCTGGTCGCGCGACGGCGTGGGCGCGGGCATCCGCCGCTATGGCGAGGAGGATGTGCGTCGGCTCAAGTTCATTCGCTCGGCGCAGACGGCCGGCTTCACCCTGGAGCAGATCAAGGAACTTCTGTCTCTGGACGCAGGCGAGGACAGGGCGCGGGCCCGCGTGCTGGCGGCCGAGCGTCTGGCGGCGCTGGACCGCACCATCGCTGATCTGGAGACGGCGAGGGCGGCCCTGAGGCGGCTGGCGAGCGCCTGCGCCTCAAAGGATAGCGGGCCTTGTCCGATCATCGCCGCCTTCCAGGGGGAGACGGCCTGAGGCTCAGGCTCCGTTATGGCGCCCGAACACGGTGGCCTGGCCCCTGCGGTCAATCAGCAGGGTGACATAGGGCTCGTTCCCGGCCGCCTCCATGCCGGGCGAGCCGGCGGGCATTCCCGGTGCGGCGAGGGCCACCGCCTGCGGCCGGTCCCTCAGCAGACGGGCGACGTCGGAGGCCGGAACATGACCCTCGACGGCATAGGTACCGACCACGGCGGTGTGGCACCCGGCATAGCGATCCGGCACGCCGTAACGGGCACGAACCGGGGCGAGGTCCTCGCGCTCGACCACCTCAACGGTCCAGCCCGCGGCGCGCATGTGCGCCACCCAGCCGTCGCAGCATCCACACCAGGGCGTCTTGTAGGCGGTCATCCGACGGTCCTGGGCCATCGCGGTGCCCGCCGAGGCGAGCGCGACCGCGCCGCCGAGAAGCACGCGACGGTTCAATCGGGGTGCCATCAGTGGACCATGAAACGGACGGCGCCCGTCATCTCATGACCGTCGGCGCCTTCGGCCGTCCAGTTCAGCACATAGTTGCCGGGGGCCAGGGTCGGCAAATCGGCCGATACGCGCGTCGTTGCGGCCGCAGCAGCAACGGGAACCGCGACCGCGTCACGTCCTTCGGCGGTCACGGTAACCGTCTTCAGGGTCATCGCGTGCGGGAAGGTGGCGGTGAACCAGTCGGGCGAGCCGTCGGTCATGGCTCCGTCCGCCGGGCTGGTGACGACGTCGTGCGCGGCGTGGTCGGGGTCGGCAGCATGGGCGTCGTGGGCGTCGTGGCCTGCTTGCGCGCCCGGAGGATCCTGCTCGCAGCAGCAGCAAGCCTCCACAGCCTGAGCGAATGTGGGGACCATGAGGGCCAGGGTCATGGCGACGGTCGGCATGATCTTGCGCATAGGTAACTCTCCTTAGAACCAGGCCTTGAGGCCGATGACGAAACGGGTGTGCTCGGGCTCGCCGCCCGCCGCGCGGGTGAAGTCGGCGGTATCTCCGAGTTCGCGACTCCACTCCACCCCGACATAGGGCGCGAACTCCTTTGCGATTTCATAGCGCAGGCGAAGGCCGGCCTCGACGTGGGTGAAACCCGAGCCCAGACCGAGCTCCGGCACGTCGGACGCCGAAGCCTCGACCTCGATGCGCGGCTGCAGGATCAGGCGCTGGGTGATGCGCTGGTCATACTCGGCTTCGACCCGCGCGGTCAGGTCGCCTTCGGTCGACAGGAAGGTGGCAGCGTCGACCTCCCACCAGTAGGGGGCGAGACCCTGGACGCCGAGCACCAGATGGGTCGGATTGTCGCCGCCCTCGCCGAAGTCCTGACGTACGCCCGCCTGCACATCCCAGAAGGGCGTGATGGCGCGGCTGTAGAGGGCCTGGACCTCGCCTTCGACCTCGCCATCAAAGTCGCCTTCGGCCTCGGACTTCCACCAGAAGCGGTTGATGTCGCCGCCGGTCCAGCCCGCCACGTCCCAGGTCCAGGCCTTCTCGCCGTCGCCTAAGCCGACCTCCAGCCGGTCGATGATGACGGCGGTGGCGCGCACGTCGCCGTTCTCGCGCCTCAGGATGTCGCGGGCGCCGGTCATCCGATCCGCCCCCCAGATCGCGTCGGCCGCATGGGCCGGGTCGGACAGGGCAGCGGGCGGCAGGGGCGGTTGGCGGGGACGGCCATCGTCAACGGCGCTGGTCGGCACGTCTGGCGGACCCATCGCCTGTTCGCTCATGTCATGTCCGGCGTGCGGATCCGCTGTCCGGGGCTGCGCTCCCATGTCGTGACCGGCATGGGGGTCGACGGGTTCCGGGGCCGGGCTCATGTCATGTCCGGCATGCGGATCAGCCGTCGGCGGGACCGTCGCGGGCGTCTGGGCCGTTGGCGGGTGATGCTCATGATCCTGGGCCGTGGCAGCGCCCGCCAGGAGCAACAGCGGCACCAGACACATCAAAAGCCGGATCATGACGCTGCTCCATCCAGCGGGCGGACGGTAGCGACGTTGAACATCCCCGCGTGCATGTGCATCAGCATATGGCAGTGGAAGGCCCAGTCGCCCGGCGCATCGGCGGTCAGGTCGAAGGTCACCTTGGACCCCGGCGCGACGTTGACCGTGTGCTTCAGCGGTTGATGCCCGGCCGGGCCGCCCGTCACCAGCTCGAAGAAGTGGCCGTGCAGGTGGATGGGGTGGGCCATCATGGTGTCGTTGACCAGGGTCACGCGCACCCGCTCATCGCGCTCGAAGCGGATCGGCTCGACGATCTCGGAGAACTTCCGTCCATCGAAGCCCCACATGAACCGTTCCATATTGCCGGTGAGGTGGATTTCGAGCGCGCGCGAGGGCGACCGCTGATCCTTGTTGGGCGCCAGGGAGACGAGGTCGGTATAGACCAGCACGCGGTGCGGCGCGTCCTCCAGCCCCATGGGGCGCTCGCCAAGGCGGTTGGCAGGGTCCGGCGAGACCATGTCGACACCGACGCCGACAGCCATGCCGGCCGGCGCATTGTCCGGGTTGCGCATGTCGTGATCCATGGACCCGTGGTCCATCGGCGCGGCGGCAGGCTCTCCGTGGCCCATGGCGGCGTGATCCATCCCATGCCCCATGGCCGAGTGGTCCATGCCGGCCATGCCGCCCATGCCCATATCGCGCATGGTCAGGGTCGGGACGTCGCGCAGCGGCGGTACCTCGGCCGTCATGCCCAGACGGGGCGCCAGCGTCGCCCGCGCCATGCCGGACCGGTCGACCGACTCGGCCACCAGCGTATAGGCGCGGTCATCGGTCGGGCGGACGATGACGTCATAGGTCTCGGCGACCGAGATCTGGAACTCATCGGTCTCGACGGGGCGCACGTTCTCGCCGTCGGCATTGACCACGGTCATGGCCAGGCCCGGGATACGCACATTGAAGATCGACATGGCCGAGGCGTTGATGACCCGAAGCCGCACCCGCTCGCCGGGACGGAACAGGCCGGTCCAGTTCTCGGTCGGGCCATGGCCGTTGACCAGATAGGTATAGGTCGTGCCGTTGACGTCGGCGATGTCGCGCGGGTCCATCCGCATCCCGCCCCACATGCGCCGCTCCTCCAGCGACATCCCGTCCTCGCCGGACACGAGGCCCGACAGGGTCGTGCGCGACTGGTTGAAGTAGCCCGGGCTCTTCTTGAGCCGATCCAGGATTTCGTGAGGGTGCAGGAAGCTCCAGTCCGACAGGACGATGACGTGCTCGCGGTCGTAGGCAACCGGATCGGCGCCCGCCGGATCGATGATCAGCGGTCCGTAGTGGCCCATCGCCTCCTGGAGGTTCGAGTGGGAGTGATACCAGAAGGTGCCCGACTGGATCACCGGGAACTCATACCGGAAAGTCTCGCCGGGCCGGATGCCGGGGAAGCTGACCCCCGGAACGCCGTCCATGTGGAAGGGCAGCAGTACCCCGTGCCAATGGATAGACGTGTCCTCGTCCAGGGTGTTGGTCACCGACAGCCGCGCCGTCTGGCCCTCGCGCAGCCGGATCAGCGGCGCGGGCAGGGTCCCGTTGACGGTGATGGCGTGACCGGTGCGCCCGCCGACGGTGAACGGCGAATGGCCGACCGTCAGCTGCACATCCGGGCCGTCGAGTGTGGGCAGGTCTGTCCTTAGACCCGCTGACCCGCTCTGGGCCCATGCCGGCATCAGCCCCTGGGCGGCGAAAAGCCCTGCGCCGCCTGCGAAGCCGCGCAGCAATGCGCGACGGTCTGTTTGAATCGATCTCATGCGTCTGTCTTGGCCCATCTGTCTGAACAAGCCTTACGTCAGAACCGCGCGCGCCCCTCGCGACGGCTGGTCGCAGGGGCTCATTCGGAGGGGCCGAGGCGATCCAGCAAGGCCTTTCGGGCGCGGGCAATCCTCAGTTCTACCGCCTTGGACGACAGCCCCAGTATCCGGCCGATCTCGGCATGAGACCGGCTTTCCAGAACCGCGAGCAGGAGCGGCGCGCGCTGACCGTCGGGCAGTTCATTCAAGGCGCGATTCAGACGCTCCACCCGCCGCCGATCATCCATCCGGTCCTCGGCCCCGGGCGTCGGGTCACCGACTGTCATGGCTTCCGGCGCGTCCAGGCCCATGACGCCCCTCACGAGACGACGCACGCGGCGGCGACGGCTCCAGTCCCGGCATTTGTTCAGGGCGATGGTGCGCAGCCAGGCTCCGAACGGCCGTTCAGGATCGTATCGACGAATCGACAGCCAGGCGGCGGCATAGGTCTCCTGGGTCAGGTCCAGCGCCTCGTCCGGGTCGCCGACGTAACGGCTGACGAACCGATGCAGCTCACCCTTCGTCGCCGTCATCAGGCGCGAAAACGCCGCCCGGTCTCCCAGGGCGGCCTGGTCTTCGTCGGTGTCGCCAGCCCCCACGCTCGTGTCAGTCGGCGTCGGCGCGCAGGGTCTCGACCACCGCGCGGTCGAACTCTTCCGCCTGCCGGGGCGTCAGCACGGCGCGCATCTCGAACACATGACGGATCGTCGCCATCTGAAGATCACCCATGGCGGTGTGGAAGTGATCGACGGCGGCCTGAACTTCGGGCGTCTCGCCTTGGCTGGCGGCAATCGCAGCCGACAGTTCCGCATTGGCCTGTCGTACCTCGGCTTCCAGTGGCGCGCGCCGCTCGGCGAACGCCGCTTCGATCTCGTCCAGACGCCGATCCTGTTCCGGGCTCAGGTCCAGCCTTTCGTGAACGAGGTGGTGGAGGTCGGCGGGCCTGTCCTGCCGCGCCTGTATGGTCATTGCACCCCAGGCCGCGGCCGCGCCTACGGCGGCGGCCAGCACGGCTGTGACCAGTGTGGACTTCAGCCCGCTCATCCGAGGGTGCTCCGGATACCAAGGGGTGTCGCGGCCATGCGGGGGCTGAAGATAGACAGTTCGCTGCGACCTGTTTCGACTGTCGGTGCCGTTACGCCACCGGCGATGCCGCCGATGGCCGCCGCGATTCCAAGCGCCGCGAACCGCAGCGATCGCTCACGTGTCCTGACTTGAGCCTGCTGCACGCGCTGCCAGACGCCGTCTTCCAGACCGTCGAGAGAGGCGGCTTCCACAGGCGGGCCCCGTGCAATCAAGGTATCCAGTTCGACCATGCCGATCGTCTCCATGGGTTCCGCACATCTACGCACGGTCCCTGTCCGCCCCTCGCAAGAGGGTGCTGTCCTCGCCGCACAAATAGAGCATAGTCACACTCCTTCGCCACCGAGAGCCCTTCATGAAGCGCCTGATCCTCGCCGCCGTCATCGCCGTATCGGCCTCCGTCATCGTGACCCCCGGTGGCGCTGTCTCATCCGCGTCAGCCCCGGCCGATGATGAAGCGGCGCGCCCCGCCATCGCCGTCGTGGACGCCTTTCATGCCGCCCTGGGGTCGGGCGACGCCGAGGCTGTCCTGGCCCTGCTCGCCGAGGACGTCGTGGTGCTGGAAGAGGGCGGCGCCGAGCGCTCGCGCGAGGAATACGCAGGCCATCACCTGCCCGCAGACATGGCCTTCGCCGCCGCCACGACCGCCGAGGTCACGCGCCGAGCGGCCCGGGTCGAGGGCGACGTCGCCTGGGTGCTGACCGAGGGCCGCACGACCGGCGCGTTCAATGGCCGGCCCGTCGACCGGCTGACCGCCGAGACCATGATCCTGCACCGGGACGGCGACGTCTGGCGTATCCGCCACATCCACTGGTCGTCGCGCGCGCCGCGCTGATTACATCGACGCCGGCGGCATCTGCACGCCCATCGCCGCGACAAGCCCCAGAAGGACGAGGCCGGCCGCCATCTCCAGGCCAATGCTGAGCTGCAGTCTCCGAACAGGCCCGTCGGTCGCGGTATCATGCGTGATGGCCCGCGCCAGGGCGGGCGTCAGGGTGAAGCGGTTATGCGCCGCCAGACCGACCATCAGGATAAACAGGGCCAGCTTGCCCAGGAGCAGCAGGCCCCAGGTCGAGCTTGCAACCCGGACCACGCCGTCAATGCCGATCAGAAAGCCGGCGTTGATCAACCCTGTGAGCACCAGCACCGAAACGGCTGCCGAGCCGACCGTGGCGAACCCGGCAAGGTCACGCGTCGTCGTCTCGATCTCGCCTCCGAAAGGACGACACAGCCGTATGCAGAATCCTGCCAGCGCGCCCAACCAGACGGCGGCGGCCAGCGCATGAATGATGTCGGCGATCAGGTGGATGAGCCCCCCGGCTCCCTCGCTGGCCGCCCCGTGACCGCTCCAGGCGAAACTGGCGGTGGCCCCGGCGAACGCCATGACAGCCATCAGCCCCGCGACCTTCCTGTCCTGCCGGAACATCAGGATCGCGACCCCGAGCAGCGCCAGCGCGGCGCGGGCGATATGTGCCATGCCGAGCGCGGTGGACTGGATGACATAGCCGATCGAGGCAGGGTCGAAGGCAGCGGCCCAGCTGCCCGCCATCATGGCCGTCTGAGCCACAAGGCCACCGGCCGCCCCGACCGCCAGAAGCAGCCCGGCGGTGATGGCGACCCGACGCGCCGAACGCGACGGGACCGGCCCCGGCGCATAGATCTGGAACAGTGGCAGCCCCAGCGCCACAACCGCGGCAGCGAACTGGAGCCACCGAAGGACGACGACGGTCAGGTCGATCGGCACGTCAGCGGACGGTGAAGCTGTAGTTTCCCGTCATGCGGTGACCGTCGGCCGCCGCGATGGCCCAGGTCACGCGATAGGTCCCGGGCGACAGCGGGGCTGCGAACGACCCGCCCAGCGTCTTGCCGTCCTCTGACACCGTTTTGGTCAAGGCGACGGCGCGCCCGCGCCCGTCCTGGACCTCGACGGTGGAGAACGGCGCGGCAAATCGCTCGCTGAACGTCAAGCTGATGGTGCGGGGCGCGGTCACAGTCGCACCATCCCCGGGCGTCGCCGACACCAGCCGAGCATGCGCAGCGGCGGGCGAGACGCCGATCACCACCGCCGCAGCGGCAACGAGCGAAAGGGTACGAACCATTGGAACCTCCAGAGACAAGCGATACTACGGCCCCCCGACGCTAATCCCTCACGGCCATGACGTCATCTCCGAGTCACTGGCCGCCGCTTCGCGGCGGCCAGACAGGTCAAAAGTCAGCTGGGGGTCGGGTCCGGTCCAATCGGCCGAGCCGGTGCGTCGCAATGCGAGCGGACGTTCGGGACCGGCACAATGAGCCAGAAGTCGCGGCTCGGATGCAGCGATGCTAATGTCCGCAATGGGTCGGTAGCAGGCCAAGACTGGTAGCCGGAAACCAGACATTGCCGTCTCCAGCCAAGGGCGGCACGATGGCACCGATGCTGGTGCGCCCGGACAACTACGAAAAGCTGAGGCGATGGCTCAAGCACATGCTCGCGCATACCATGCCAGAAGTTGAAGCGGGGTCCGAAGTCGACCCGGTTCAGGTTCTTGATGGCTTTGCCAAGAAGGCACCAGCCAAGGCGAGAGTTGGCTTAGCACTCGCGGTCGGAGATACCGTCGAAATGACCAACGACTGGGCCAGCGCCCGTGTGGCCTTGGTTGATCGCGAACTGCGAGAAGCAGAACTGCCGACCCTCTCGGAAGTTCGGGTGACCTTCAGCAAGGCCGTGAGCCGCGTGCTACGGCGTGGCTCGATCAGGAATGAAGCCGAGTATTTTCTGGTCAGGAGTGCCGCAGAGATCCCAGGCGAGCTTCGGTCAACGCTTCTGGCTCTGACTGAGGCGTATGAGGCTTGAGGAAATGTCAGCTAAGGGTCGGGAGCAGACTGTCACCTGAGGGTGGGAAGCGGCCCTCGCCCAAGGGTGGTTCCTCGAACTGGAAGCTCGAATGCGACGTTCCCGGCAGACGATCGCGAAATCTAGCGAGGAGAAAGGATAGGCGTGCCAGAATAATATTCGTAAGTGTTCCCAGCGCGCTCGAATTCCATCACGCCGAAATCTGCCTTGTACGTAAACGTGATGCTTAGGCGACGTCGCGTGCACATGACCTTCCACCAATCATCGCTGTCGACGAGTTCGCATGTGGCATCGCGATATGTCCAGACATCATCTGCACGATCTCGGGGTACTATGAGACGCGAACCTCCCAATTCAAAGCAACGGAAGCGCTTATTGCTGCAGTCAGAAACTGGCGCACCTAGATCCCCACCTCTGGATGCACCTGATGGGTTATCTACGCTGCCCGTTCCGATATAAACCATCCCCCTTTCGTAGATCGCGATCGAGGGTGATGATCCACCATCTCGCTTATAGACAGATCTCGGACCGTCAACGAGATCTTGGCCTTGGTGAACACAGCCCGCACCAAGAAGCACGAATGAAACGACAAATGCTGTATTCATTCGGCTAAACACAATCAAAATCCGATCAAAACCAATCGTGCCCTCTCGATGTGCAGATCGAAATGGATCTGCCACACGCCATCACCGTTAGGGACCACACGTATTGTCAGCTCGTTCATGGAGACGAGCTTAAGTTTTGGGCCCAAGGTCCGCAATGGGTCGGGAGCCTACAGTCGCCGAAGGGTCGAAAGCGGACGTCTAGTTGACGTCGTAGGCCCGTGCCATCCGCTAAATGCGCAAAAGGGTGCGCTCTCGGAAATACGCCTAAGGTTCGGTTTCGGAAATGCGTGTAAGGTGAGCTCTCCGAATGGGCCAGAGCGAAAGCCTTGCAGACTCAGGCATTGGTTGGATTACTCACAGCACTCATTCAGGGCACAGGCGGGACGATAGGGAATGCCCCCTTACGCAACATCCACAGCACAAACAGCCAGATGCCAGCCGAACATAGAAGCGCAACCGAGAATGATGTGATCGAACTGAGCGTTTTGGGAGTCCAAGCCAGCCCCACGATCAAGATCAGTGCGGCTAGGGCTACGAAATGCAGGATCTCCAACCCACCCTCGAATATGGTCCACATTCTGGCGGCGACGGCGGCCAAAATCGTTGCCACGATTGCCCTCCCGACATGCTGGGGCTCCATTGCTCACCTCTCGAATACACATTCTCAACTCACGCGGCACCGAGCAGCCTGGCGCACGATGTCAGCGCAGGTCCAGGACAGCGGCTACCGCGCAATGATCGCTTAGTGGCTGGCCCGCGAATGTCGTCTCCTCAAACCGCTGAAGGTCATCGACCGCCCTTTGGTCCAGGACGATGAAGTCGATGAAGTCGCGGTAGCGGGGATTGCACTGGGCGGACCGGTCGCCAGAGGCGAGAGCAAGGTCCGAATTGGGCGGTGAAGCGTCATCCCATTCGGCCCAAACGGCATCTCCCGACATCGTCAGGCGGCGATTGAAATCGCCCAGGACTGCAAACCGCTCCCCCTCTGAAGCACGTTCGTCGATCCACCGCTCCATGACGGGGACTTGCTGAAAGAAGACCGTGCAGGCGTCGTTGCTGTCGCCCGAGCTGCAGCCTGATTTCAGGTGGACCGACAGCACCCGGATCGGCTCTCCACCTAGCGGCCGAACAACTAGATCAACCCCCGAACGGAGATCGGGATTTCCGACCTGAATATCGGTGAAGTCTGGCTGTCGTTCGAAGGGGATGCCCTTACGGATCGCAAATCCTGTTCGCTGGGCGTTGATGGTCAGTCCCTCGCGGCCTCGGCATGCACCCCGTCGGTTCGTGCCGACCCGGTCCTCGATCACCACCGTATAGACGGCCGGGTCAAACACTCGCTCGGCTGCTGCCTTGGACTCGACCTCCTGGAAGGCAATCACGTCGGCGTCCAGCTCCGCCACATAACCACGCATCGCGGCGTAGTCGGCTTCTGTCCGGGGACGGCATCCCGTTCCATCCCTCTCAGCCAGATGCTCCATGTTCCAAGCCGCCAGCTTGATGGTTTGACCGGGCGACGATGCACCGTTCGGATCGATGGCTCCGGTGCAAGCTCCGACGAGCAGGGCAAGGACTGCGAGTAAGGCGGGGGTTCTCATTGGCCGAGTAGAGCATAAGGCCTCGCTGGATCAAACTCGGCCGGATCCCCTTTTCACAGCTGTATCGGTGTGGATGGGATCGCCCTCTTGACGCGGGAAACAAAACGCGAACATTGGGCCGCATGAAAGTGAAGCTCAAAGGCCAGATAACCGCGTCAGACCTCGCCAAGCTGCGCACGATCGAAAGGGAGCTTCGTGCGCTCACGATCGGTCTCCATCCCGCCGCTCCCGCATCCCACGCCTTGACGGCTGCGATCTGGGCGGTGAACGGTTGCGCTCGTCACTGGTCAGGCGATGACCCTGGCTTGCCCTTCGACATCCCCAAAGAGACCTGATCGATGTGCAACCTCTACTCCCTGCGGAAGGGCCCGGCGGCGATCCTCGATCTGGCTCGCGCTATGGGTAATCAGGCCGGGAACGTTGAGGGTGGATCGGTCTATCCCGACTACAGTGCGCCGATCGTGCGCTCTGAGGGGGAGGGTCGCGTTTTGACCACTGCCCGCTGGGGCATGCCGTCATCTCGGAAGGCGATCCTCGATGCCGCCACCCGCCGTGCTGACAAGCTGAGGGCAAAGGGCAAGGAGGTTGATTTCGACCAGCTGCTGAAGATGGAGCCCGACAGCGGCACCACCAACGTCCGCAATACGTCTAGCCGCCACTGGCAGCCATGGCTGACGCCGGAACATCGGTGCCTGGTCCCCTTCACATCCTTCAGCGAGCCCGGCCGGGACGCCGAGGGCAAATATCGGCCGATATGGTTCCGGATGAAGGGCGAGGACCCGGAGCCTCTCGCCTTCTTTGCGGGCATTCAGGTGCAGGGATGGCAGGGTGTGAGGAAGATCAAGACCGGATGGGAGACGGCGGACTTGTTCGCGTTCCTGACCACTGAACCAAATGCCGAGGTTGGCGCGGTCCATCCCAAGGCCATGCCGGTCATTTTGACCCAACCCGATGAGATCGAGACGTGGCTGACGGCCGAGTGGGATGATGCTGCGGCGCTCCAGCGCCCACTGCCCGATGGCGCATTGGTCCAGTTCATTCCCTCGTGATCAGCGCAGCTATCCAGCCACCACAGAGAAGACCATGTTCGGGCTCGACCAGCAGACCATCGGGTTTATCGAGATCGTGGCAGGCGGGCTCGGGCTCATCTTTGCGCTCGGTGGGTTTAGACGATCACAGACCCACGGCTGGCGCAGCCGCGCCGATCAGGTCAATGCGTGGGGGCTTCTGGTCTTTAGCGGATTCCTCGTCGTCAACGGCCTGATCTTTTGGCTGAACGGCTGAGCTGGGTCGTCCACCGTCGGACCCTTCAGCGTTGTCATCTGGCCAGATTGGCCGGAGGGGGCCCTCATCAACCGATGGAGGCTTACATGAGTGTTCTGGACAAACTCGAACTGACCGCTGGCAGCGAACGCCGAGCGACCTACGACCCCGTGCAAGTCCGCCGGCGCAAACTGGCGGAGGGACTGCTGGATCAGATCAAACTGATCGACGCCATCGAGCAGGGGGAGACCCACACGAAGACGAAGATGCGCAAACAGATGGCGCAGGGCACGAACGAGGTCGTCACCACGCAGGAGAGCCGCTCGGTCTCGCCGTGGTGGACGATCGACGATGACGGCAAGGTTCATTTCGCCATCCGCTACGGCGCAATGCGGCTTAAGCTGAAGGGCACGAACGACACGATCGTATTCAAGTCGCTCGGCGACCTCCGCCAGATCCTCCCTCAGCTGAGGCAGGAGTCTCTGACAGGGTCGTTCGATTCAGCGTTGGCCACGGCGGCCGCCGAACTTCAGACGCGGTTCACGCCGAAGGCGGCACCGAAAACCAAGTAGGCAATCACGGTCAGCCGAGCGCCTAGGGTGACGCTCGGCTGACCTTCGGTTGGCTCTCCGACAGCAAAGTCTTTCCAGCGGCATGCGCTTCATCGGGCGGCAATTCGGCGACGGTGACATCACCAAGGATTTCGCCTTTCCTATCCATCGCCACCACCGTCGGCGCACCACGGATCGCCACGTACAAGGTGCCCGAGAACTCGATGTGGTCGATGAGCTCTCGGAGGCTGCCAGCGGTCTTCACCCGAGCGTCCCTCCGCTCGTCTGACGGCGGTCCATCCAGCAGGTGGTGGACTGCGGCAACACGCTGGATGTGCATTTCGGGGCTGACCGAGCCCCGAGCCTCATCGAGCCGCCGCCTCAGCTCTTCGGTAGCGGCCTCTGCGGCCTTGATTTCAGTCCGGGCGCTTAACCACCGTTCGCGAACGTTCTGGTCGCCGGTTTCTTCGAACAGATCGAGCATCCTTGCGGCCCGGTCTTTCGCATTCTCCAGCTCTCTCAGGGAACGGTACTCGGCTTCGACAAGGCCCGCTGCACTGTCTGCATTCCCGAAGTAGCGATCAGAAAGCGCCGACTGGAGGAAAGCACTCAGGATGCCGCTTTCGATCACCTCATATCGATAGTGGTGGGTATGGTCACAGGCGCCGCCACGAGCTCTAAGAGCGCAGCTTAGGTAGCTGGCCTGTCGTTGTTGGGTGGCCACGCCACTGCGCATCCTGACGCCTGCAACGTTCTTCAGCTGATAAGCCATCGGTCCGCCACAGACGCCGCACCTGCACAGACCACTCAGAAGATTGTTGACTTGGCCCCTCTGCCCGTCGTTTCCGCGAACCTGCTTTCTCCTGCTGCGCACCTTCGCCCACAGCTCTTCGGAGATGACAGGCGGGAAGTACTCCGAAACCGGTTCACCGACTGGGGAGCGTCGGGTGGCACCTCGGGGCCTGATGTGTGGCTGATACTCGCCGATTACGGCCGGGTTCGACAGGATCTTGTGGATGTAGCTCGAATGCCAGGCAGTAGCCTTGCTTTTCCCTCTGCCCCAGGTCTCGACGCCTCGCCGGTTCAAATCGGCTGTGATGGAGCGCTTGCCCTCCCCGTCCGCAGTGCGCCGGAATATTTCCTGAATGATCATCGCCCGATCCGGGATGACTTCGAAAGTTTGCTTGTTCGGGGCGAGCCGCAGCCATGCAGGGCAGACACCCGTGATCGGTCGGGCATCGGCCTGACCGAGCCGATCTCGTTTGATCTGCCAGCTAGCCGATAGGCGTTCACTTTTGTGCCGACTCTCCTCGTGCGCCCTGAACGAGTTGAACACGAGTCCCATGAAGCCCATGAGGTTCGAGTCGATGCTGGCGGCGGTGATAACGTAGCCGTCGTTGGCTGTGGCGATCGAGACGCCGAGGCTGGTGACTCTCTGGATGAAGGAGATGACCTTAGCGGGGGCTAGACGACTGATCCGGTCGAGCTGCTCGACCACGATCGTAATGTCTCTCGGGACCGTCCCGGCTTCGATACGGCGGATCAGTTTGCCTAAATTGCCGGTCTCGATGTTGTCGCCGCTGTAGGCGCTAGTTCCTTCGTCGACTACCCGTTCGAGGATTTCCAGACCTCGCTGCGAGCAGTATCGCTCGACCACCTGAAGCTGCCGCTCCAGCGTCGAACCCTTACCCTGTTCCAGTGAGCTCCAGCGAGCGTAAGCGACGGCCAACATGGAAACGGCCTAGCTGAAAAATGTGGGCTGTAAAACATATAACCTGCTGTTCATCGGTCCGCCGGGCTCGGGCAAGTCGATGCTGGCCCAGCGACTGCCGGGGCTGTTGCCGCCGCTGACGCCGAAGGAGCTGCTGGAGACCTCCATGGTCTGGTCGATGGCCGGGCTGATCGAGCGGGGCGGGCTGACGCGCGAACGACCGTTCCGGGCGCCGCACCACTCGGCCTCGATGGCGGCCCTGACCGGTGGGGGCCACCGGGCCAAGCCGGGCGAGGTGTCGCTGGCGCACAATGGCGTGCTGTTTCTGGATGAACTGCCCGAATATTCGCCGCAGGCGCTGGATTCGCTGCGTCAGCCGCTGGAGACGGGCGAGGTGATTGTGGCGCGCGCCAATGCTCACATTCGCTATCCGGCGCGGGTCCAGCTGGTCGCGGCCATGAACCCCTGCCGCTGCGGACTGGGCGGGGCCGGCAAGGGGGCGTGCGGCAAGGCCCCGCGCTGCCAGAGGGACTATCAGAACCGCATCTCCGGCCCGCTTTTTGACCGCATCGATCTGACCGTCGAGGTGCCGCCGGTGACCGCGGCCGACATGAGCCTGCCGGCCCCCGCCGAAGGCACGGCCGAGGCCGCCGCCCGGGTGACCCGCGCCCGCGAGGTTCAGGCCGCGCGTCTGGCCGACCTCAGCCCCGAGGAGGGCGGCGCCACGATCAATGCCCATCTGGGCGGCGCCCTGCTGGACCGTCATGCCCGGCCCGATGCCGACGGTCGGGCCCTGCTGATGCGGGCGGGCGAGGCCGGGGGTCTGACCGCCCGGGGCTGGACCCGGACGCTGCGGCTGGCGCGCACCATCGCCGATCTGGACGGGGCGGAGGGCATACTACGCCGCCATGTGGCCGAGGCCCTGATCTATCGCCACAACCGCATGGACGCCGAGGCCCAGTTCAACCGGGCGACGGCCGTGGCCCACAGCCCAGTTTGAGCGGGCGTTAAGAGGTCGGCGTTAGTCTGCCGTCATGACGTCGCCCGCCGCCCCGCCCGATCTGCAAGAGACGGATCCCGCCGTCCGCTTTCTGCGGCTGATGAGCCATGAGATGCGCACGCCGCTGAACGGGGTGATCGGCATGCTGGGCCTGTTGTCGGACAGCGGCCTCGATCCGGCGCAGAAGGCCTATCTGGAGGCGGCCCGAACTTCGGCCGACCATCTGCTGGGGCTGGTCAATGACTTGCTGGACTATGCCCGGCTGGACGCCGGCAGTCTGGAGTTCGATCTGGCGCCGGTGCGCATTGACGATCTGGTGCGGGGCGTGGCCGAACTGCTCAGCCCGCGCGCCCACGACAAGGGCATTGAGATCGCCTGGAGCGTCGCCGCCGATGTACCGGTGGTCCGCGCCGACGAGGGGCGGTTGCGGCAAATCCTGTTCAACCTGGCCGGCAATGCGGTGAAATTCACACCGGACGGCGGGGTGGCGATCTCGGTCAGCCGCTCCGGCGAGGCGGGTCTGGTCTTCGTCGTCGAGGACACGGGTCCGGGCGTGCCCGAGGCGGCGCGTGCCCGCATATTCGAGGAATTCGGCCATGCCGACAGCACCGATGCCACCCGCCACGACGGGGCCGGGCTGGGGCTGGCGGTGGCCCGGCGGCTGGCCGAGGCCATGGGCGGCGCCCTGTCGGTCGGCGACCGTCCCGGCGGCGGCGCCCGGTTCGTGTTCGAAGCCCGGTTCGAGGCCGTGCCGGACCAGAGCGCCGTCGCGAAGGCCCTGCTGTCGGGCCTGACCCTGGCCGTGACGGGCGCCCATCCCTTCACAGCGACCGCCGCCGGGGCCATGGCGCGCGACGCCGGGGCCCGTCCGGTGTCCGAAGCCTCCGCCGATCTGGTGCTGGTCGATGACGACGGCCGCGCGCCTGATGCTGAATTGGCCACTCGCCCCGCCAGCCGCCACGCCGTGATCCTGCTCCGGCCCGGGCGGCGCGACCGCATCGCCGATTATCGGGCGGCGGGCTTCGACGGCTATCTGATAAAGCCGCTGCGTCCGGCCTCGCTGGTCGAGCGGGCGCTGGCGCTCACCGGCTCGGCGACCCGCGCCGGCCCTGTGCCCGACACTGCCGAGGATGACCGCCTCGTCCGCCCGGCTTTCCCCGGCGTGCGGGTGCTGCTGGTGGAGGACAATCCGGTCGGCGCCCTGCTGGCCACGACCCTGCTGAAGCGTCAGGGCTGTATGGTCGAGACAGCGGCCGGCGGCGAGGAGGCACTGGGGGCGCTGGAGCGGGCGCGGTTCGATCTGGTGCTGATGGATATGCGCATGCCCGGCATGGACGGCCTGACCGCGACCCGGGCCCTGCGCGCGCGGGGCGACACCACCCCGGTGCTGGCCCTGACCGCCAATGCCTTTGCCGACGACCGCCGCGCCTGTCTGGAGGCCGGCATGGACGACCATCTGACCAAGCCGCTGGGCGTCGAAGCCCTGACCGCCGCCCTGACCCGCTGGACGAACCCGCCGGAGCGCGCCAAGGTCGCCTCCGCATAGGGACGTTTGTCGCGTCCCCGCAGAGGACGTGCCGCATGACCGAGACCGCTTCATCCAGCCCCGAGCCTGATGCCCGCCGGTTTGGCGGTCTGGCGGTCTATGGCGAGCGGCGCACCTTCACCATGCTGCTGCTGGGCTTTGCCTCGGGACTGCCCAATCTGCTGATCTACGACACGCTCACGGCTTGGTTGCGCGACGACGGCGTCTCTCTGGAGGTCATTGGGTTTTTCGCCCTTGCGACCCTGACCTATGCGTTGAAATTCGTCTGGGCTCCGCTGCTGGATCGGACGAACGTACCAATCCTGACCAAATGGCTGGGCCACAGGCGTTCGTGGATGCTGGTCACGCAGATCGCGATCATTGTCGGGCTCTGGGGGCTGTCGACCATGTCGCCTCTGACCCAGTTGGCGGGCATCGCATTTTTTGCCGTGGCCGTCGGCTTCTTTGGAGCGACGCAGGACATCGCGATCGACGCGTGGCGGATCGAGGCCACCGACGACGCTCGACAGGGGGTCATGGCGGCCGCCTATCAACTGGGTTGGCGCGTGGCGCAGATCGCCGCCGGCTTCATCCCGCTGGCGCTGGCCCAATATTACAACTGGAACCTGTCTTACGCGGTCATGGCGGCGTTGATGGGATTTGGCCTGCTGGGCGTGTTCATGGCGCCCCGCGAAAAGAAACATATCGTCCGGCCGATCCCGGTAGATGGCATTCCTTCGCGACCCACGCTGGAAAAGGTCGAATGGGTCGTGCGCCTTGGTCTGATCCTGGTCGCGGCCATCGTCATTGGTACCGGCCTGACCGACAAACCCGACGCGATCCTGTGGGCCGGGGGGCCGCTGCTGGGTGAGGGGGCTCGCGCTGCGATCACAGCAACCGTTGAAGAGGGCGGACTGGTCGGTGTGCTCAACCAGCTGGGCTATGTGATCGGCGGCTTTGCGCTATTGACCCTCGCCTGCTGGCCGATTCCCGGCTTCAAGACCCGTCCGGGCGCCTATCTGGCCGGATCGTTCGGGGCGCCGCTGATGGATTTCTTTGTCCGCTTCGGCAAGCTGGCCGGGCCCATCCTGGCACTGATCTGCCTCTATCGTCTGGCGGATTTCGTGCTCAACATCATGAACCCCTTCTACATCGATCTGGGGTTCAGCCTGATCGAGATCGGCGAGGTGCGGAAGCTGTTCGGGGTGATTGCCCTGTCGGCCGGGGTGATTGCTGGCGGGTGGGCGGTTGCCCGGTTGGGGTTGATCCGGACAATGGTGATCGGCGCCTTCATGAGCCCGGTTTCGAACATCGTCTTTGCCTGGCTGGCCACGCAGGGCCATGACCTGCCTGCCCTGTTCATCGCCATCGGCGTCGACAATGTGGCATCGGGCTTCGCCGGCACGGCGCTGATCGCCTATATGTCTAGCCTGACCTCGATCGGCTTTACCGCCACCCAATACGCCCTGTTCACGTCGCTCTACGCCCTGCCCGGAAAGATCATTGCTTCGCAGTCCGGCAAGATCGTCGAGGCTTCGGCCCGGTCAGCCGATGCAGGCGGGCCCTTGAGCGCGTTCAAGGGGTTCTTCACCAACCTGCCCGCCGGCACCCTGGTCGAGGGCGCCACCAAGAGTGCGGTGACGCCAGCCGGGCTTGGCGCCGGCTATTTCACCTTCTTCCTCTATTCCACCGTGATCGGCGTGTTTGCCATCATTCTGGCGTTTTACGTCGCGGCCAGACAGCCGCGCGTCATGGCCGAATATGCCGCGCGCGAGCAAGAGCCGACCCCCTAGAGGATCAGGGTCACCCCGCCTCGCCCACGGCCTCGTCGTAGGCGGCGAAGGTGGCCGAGGCGATGATTTCGCTGACCGAGGCGCCGAGGCTGACGATCTGGACGGACTTCTCCAGCCCGACCAGCAGCGGGCCGATGACGGTGGCGCCGCCGAGGGCCTGCACCAGCCGCGCCGAGATCGAGGCGGAATGGATGCCCGGCATGACCAGCACATTGGCGTCGCCGGTCAGGCGCATGAAGGGATAGGCCGCCCGGGCCTCGGGATCGAGCGCCAGTTCGGCGGGCATTTCGCCCTCATATTCAAAGTCGACGCCGATCTGGTCGAGGATGCGGATGGCCTCGCGCACCTGTTCGCTGCGGTCGCCCGGAGGGTTGCCGAAGGTCGAATAGCTGAGGAAGGCGACACGCGGCGTGCGGCCCAGTTTCTTGACCGTGGCGGCGGCCTGGATGGCGATCTCGGCCAGTTCGCGCGCGTCGGGCAGTTCGTGGATAGAGGTGTCGGCGACGAACAGGGTGCGGCCCTTGGCCAGCAGCACCGACAGGCCGATCAGCCGGTCGCGCACGTCCAGCACCCGGCGCACTTCCTTCAGCACCATGTTGAAATTGCGGGTGGTGCCGGTGACCACGGCATCGGCATCGCCGCGCGCGACCATGGTGGCGGCGAAATAGTTGCGGTCCTGGTTGATCATCCGCTGGACGTCGCGGCGCAGATAGCCGCGCCGCTGCAGGCGCTCGTACAGCCAGTCGGTATAGGCGTCGTTCTTTTCCGAGATGCGGGCGTTGACGATCTCGATGTCCAGATCGTCGAAATTCAGCCCGGCTTCGGCGGCGTTCTTGCGGATCAGATCCTCGCGGCCCAGCAGGATGGGGGTACCCAGTTCGGCCTGTTTGAAGGCCCAGGCGGCGCGGATGACGGTGGTCTCCTCGCCCTCGGCGAACACCACCCGCTTGTTGGGGGCGGCGCGCACAGCCGAGGCGATCTTCTGCATCAGGGCGGCGGATGGATCGACCCGCTGGCGCAGGGCGATGCGATAGGCGTCCATGTCCTCGATCGGCTGGCGGGCCACGCCCGTGTCCATGGCCGCCTGGGCGACGAAGGGCGGAATGTACCAGATCAGGCGCGGGTCAAACGGGGTCGGGATGATGTAGTCGGGGCCGAACTTCAGCTTGCGGCCCGAATAGGCGGCGGCCACCTCGTCCGGCACATCCTCGCGCGCCAGCATGGCCAGGGCGTAGGCGCAGGCGATCTTCATCTCGTGGTTGACGGTGCGGGCCCGCACATCGAGGGCGCCCCGGAAGATGTAGGGGAAGCCCAGGACGTTGTTGACCTGGTTCACATAGTCGGACCGGCCGGTGGCCATGATGGCGTCAGAGCGCACGCTCAGCACATCCTCGGGCGTGATCTCCGGATCGGGATTGGCCATGGCGAAGATGATCGGATTGGCCGCCATGGAGGCGACCATCTCCCTGGTGATGGCGCCCTTGGCCGACAGGCCCAGCACCACATCGGCGCCGACCATGGCTTCGGCCAGCGTGCGGTGCGGGGTGTCGGTGGCGTGGGCCGCCTTCCACTGGTCGATGTTCTCGCGGCCCTTGTAGACCACGCCGTCGCGGTCGACGATCACGGTGTTCTCGGCGCGGACGCCGACCGCCTTCATCAGGCCGATCGACGACAGGCCCGCAGCACCGGCACCCGCCAGCACGACCTTGATGTCTTCCAGCTTCTTGCCCGTGATGTGACAGGCATTGATCAGGCCGGCAGTCGAGATGATGGCCGTGCCGTGCTGGTCGTCGTGAAAGACGGGGATGTCCAGCAGGTCCTGCAGCTGGCTTTCGATGACGAAACATTCCGGGGACTTGATGTCCTCCAGATTGATGCCGCCCCAGGTGTCGCCGATGTTCTTGACCACAGTGACGAATTCGTCCGGGTCGGTGGTCTTGACCTCGACGTCAAAGCTGTCGACGTCGGCGAAGCGTTTGAACAGGACGGCCTTGCCTTCCATCACCGGCTTGGACGCCATGTGGCCGAGGTTGCCGAGGCCCAGGATGGCGGTCCCGTTCGAGATCACGGCAACCAGATTGCCCTTGGACGTATAGTCGTAGGCCCGGTCCGGATCCTCGGCGATCGCCAGAACCGGCACGGCCACGCCCGGCGAATAGGCCAGCGACAGGTCGCGCTGGGTCGCCATGGGCTTGGTCGGCGCCATGGAAATCTTGCCCGGCGTGGGCTCGCGGTGGAACTCCAGCGCGTCGTCGTCGGAAAAGGTCTGCTTGTCGGTCAGGTCGGGCATGAGGTCGTTTCAGTGCGAGAGGAAGGCGGCGATCCTAGAGGGCGGGTGCCCTGCAAACAACGGCGGCAGGGTCGTATTTGACGTTGCGGCAGGCGCGGGGGTCAAAGCGTGACCGTTCCGGTGCCCTCAAGCGCGACCGGCCCGGTCATGAACACATGGTCGCTGGCCTCGTCCCAGCGGATGTCGAGATCGCCCCCGTCCAGCGTGAGGGTCGCGGACCGTCCGGTCAGGCCCCGCCGGTGGGCGGCCACCAGCGCGGCACAGGCCCCGGTGCCGCACGCCAGCGTCAGGCCCGCCCCGCGCTCCCAAACCCTCAGGCGGATGTGGTCGGGGGCGAGCACATGGGCGAAGCCGACATTCACGCCTTCGGGGAACAGGGGATGGTGCTCGATCAATGACCCGGCGCCCCTCACAAAATCGTCGTCCTGCCGGTCGGTGAAGAAGACCACATGCGGGTTGCCCATTGAGACCGCGCCCGGCGTGTGGATCAGGGGGGCATCGACCGGCCCGACCTGAAGCTCGATGCCGCGGGTGTCCATTTCCTCGGCGAGGGGTATCTGCTGCCAGCCCAGCCGGGGCGCGCCCATATCGACCTCGACCCGGGAGCCATCCGCCCGGCGGGCGATGGTGGGACCACCCAAAGTGCCGATCACGGCGCTCTCCTGTCCGGAGGCCTCGAGCAACAGCCAGCCGACGCAGCGCAGGGCGTTGCCGCAGGTCTCGACCTTGCCGCCGTCGGCATTCCACACCCGCATGAAGGCGGTCTCGTCCGGCCCGGACGGCGGCGCGATGACGATCAACTGGTCGCAGCCCGGACCGGTGTCGCGCCCGCACAGGCGTCGGACGGTGTCCGCGGGCAGATCGAAGCCCGGCGCGTCCACGCGCAGGATGATGAAGTCGTTGCCGGCTCCGTTCATCTTCACATAGGGCAGACGCGTCGCGGTCATGCTCCGGCTATAGGCCAGCGGCGGGCCCCGCGCGAGCGGGGGGCCGATCACGAACGGTTTGCATGAACGACCATCCGCGCTATCGCAGGGCATGGCCTCACAGACGAGCCCGAAAGACGACGCGCGCGGCTGGCGCATCCGGGCCCGCCTGAGGGCGCTGTATCACGGCAGCTCGCGGCAGGCGGTGCGGTTCCGCTTCACCGTGCTGATCATCGACATCGCCATCATCGCCTTTTTCATCGCCGCGCCGATCCTGAAGGGCGAGGGCTGGATCTTCTATGCCCTCGACTATGTGATCGCCGCTGTTCTGGCCGCCGATCTGCTGGCCCGGGCCATGGCCTGGAGCGACATCCGGTCCTGGCTGAAGCGGCCTGTGGTGTGGGCCGATCTGTTCATTCTGGCGACCCTGCTGTTTCCGGCCTGGCTGTTCAACTTCGGCTTCCTCAGGGTCATCCGCCTGTGGACGCTGATCAACTCCGACTTCTTCTGGCGGACGGTCGGCCGGAAATATGACGACACCCACGTCGAGGATGTGATCAAGGCGCTGGCGGCGCTGGTGACCTTCATCTTTGTGGCCACGGGCTTTGTTTACACGGCCTTCGTCGGCACCCACGAGGGGCTGACCGGCTACGTCGACGCCCTCTATTTCACGGTCACCAGCCTGACGACGACCGGCTATGGTGACATCCTGCTGCCGGGCGCCTGGGGGCGGATCATCTCGATCGTCATCATGTTGACCGGGGTCACCCTGTTTGTGCGACTGGGCCAGACCCTGCTGCGCCCGCCCAAGATCCATTTCCCCTGTCCGAACTGCGGCCTGCAGCGGCATGATCCGGATGCCGTGCACTGCAAGGCCTGCGGCGAGGGGCTGTGCATCCCCAACTATGAGCACTGATCCGTCCGCCTCATGACGAAACCGTAATGAAGCGGGTCCCGGCTTGTGGCCGTCCGCCGCCCGGTTAAGGTGCCCCACCCCCCGACCGGAGATTTTGTCCATGCTTCGTCGCACCCTGACGGCCATCGCCCTCACCCTGCCGCTGGCGCTGGTCGCCGCCCCTGTCCTTGCCCAGAGCACCGCTGATCAATCCATGACCGCACCCGCCGATGCCGACGATCCCTATCTGTGGCTGGAAGAGGTCGAGGGCGAGCGCGCCATGGCCTGGGTCGAGGACCAGAACACCCGATCGCTGGGCGTGCTGACCGGTGACCCCCGCTATCAGGATCTGCACGATCAGGCGCTGGCGCTTCTGGAGGCGCGCGACCGCATCCCCTCGCCCGGCTTCCGCCGGCTGGGTAGCGTCGAGAGGATCGACAATTTCTGGCAGGATGCCGACCATGTGCGCGGCATCTGGCGCACCACCACGGTCGACAGCTATGCGACCGATGCGCCGGAGTGGGAGACGGTTCTGGACGTCGATGCCCTGTCCGAGGCCGAGGGCGCCAACTGGGTTTACCGGGGCTCCAACTGCCTGCCGCCGGACGGGCGAACCTGCCTGATCAGCCTGTCGGACGGCGGCAAGGACGCCGTCACCGTGCGCGAGTTCGACCGCGAGACGCGCCAATTCGTCGAGGGTGGCATCACCCTGCCGGAATCCAAGGGCGGGGTGAGCTGGATCGACGCCGATACCCTGCTGGTTTCGCGCGATTTCGGCGAGGGGACGCTGACGGACTCGGGCTATCCGCGGACCGTTCGCCTGATGGCCCGCGGCCAGGCCGTGGAGGATGCCCCCGTGGTGTTCGAAGGCGAGACCACCGACGTCTCGGTCAGCGGCTTTACCCTGCGCGATGCCGATGGCGCGGTGCAGGCCGTGCTGCTCAACCGCGGCATCAACTTCTATGAGAGCGAAACCTGGCAGCTCAACGCCGATGGCACGACCCGTCAGCTGCAGCTGCCGCTCAAGGGCGGGATCACCGCCCTGGTCGATGGCCAGCTGATCGTGACCACCGATCAGGACTGGACCGCGCCCTCGGGGCAGGAATTCCAGACCGGCGATGTGCTGGCCTATGACCTGGCCGCCTGGCTGGCCGATCCGACGGTTCAGGCCCATTTGATCATCCGCCCCGGCCCGCGTGAAGCGATCGAGGGCATCACCGCCACGCGCAATCGTCTGGTCGTCGCCCTGTTCGAAAATGTGCGGGGTGCCGTCTATGTCTATGACCCGTCGGACTGGAGCCGCACCCGGCTTGACCTGCCCGAGAACGTCACCGTGGGCGTCGGCTCCAGCTCCAGCCTCGACGACCGGGTGTTCGTCAGCGTCGCCGGCTATCTGAACCCGCAATCGCTGTGGCTGGTCGATGCCGCGACCGGCGAGGGCGGGGTGATCAAGTCCCTGCCCGCCAAGTTCGACGCGGAGGGCCTTGAGGTCCGCCAGTTCGAGGCTGTCTCGGCCGATGGCACCCGCATTCCCTATTTCGTCGTCGGTCGCTCGGACATGCCGATGGACGGCTCCAACCCGACGCTGCTGTACGGCTATGGCGGCTTCCAGGTGTCGATGCTGCCCGGCTATTCGGCCACGGTCGGCAAGCTGTGGCTGGAGCGTGGCGGCGTCTATGTTGTGGCCAATACCCGCGGTGGCGGCGAGTTCGGCCCCAACTGGCACCAGTCGGCCCAGGGCGTGAACCGCCAGCGCGCGCACGAGGACTTCCAGGCCGTGGCGCTGGACCTGATCGACCGCGGCATCACCAGCCAGCCGCACCTCGGCATCATGGGTGGCAGCCAGGGCGGCCTGTTCATGGGCGCCATGCTGACCCAGCGGCCCGACCTGATCAACGCCGCCGTCATCCAGGTGCCCCTGTTCGACATGCTGCGCTTCCACAAGCTGTTGGCCGGGGCCAGCTGGATCGCCGAATACGGCAACCCCGACATCGCCGAAGAACGCGCGTGGATCGCCGCCTATTCGCCCTACCAGAACCTGCGCGCGGGTCAGCCCTATCCGGAGGTCTTCATCCACACCTCGACCAAGGATGACCGGGTCCACCCCGGCCATGCGAGGAAGGCCGCCGCCCGTCTGGAAGAACTGGGCTATCCGGTGCTGTTCTACGAGAACACCGACGGGGGCCACGCCGCCGGGGCCAATCTGCGCGAAACCGCCCGGCGCCTGGCGCTGGAATACACCTATCTGACCCGCCGCCTGATGGACTGAGGCATCCCATCCTCCCCCGCGGAGCTTGCGAAACGGGGGAGGATCAAGAAACCGGAGTTTGCATAATGCGTCGCCTGATCCTGTCTGCCGCCCTTCCTGCCCTGATGCTGGGCGCCTGCAGCACAATGCCCGGTGCGCAGGACCCGACCGAGGCCTCCGTCCCGGTCGCGCAGGCCTCCATGCCGAACTTTCCGGCGGACCTGTCGCCCGAGGGCGTGGCGGCGGCCGATGACCATCTGGCGCTGGAAGCGGTCGACGGGGCCGAGGGCATGGCCTTTGTCGCCCGCTCGAACGAGCGCGCGCTCGCGACGCTGGAGGGCGACCCCCGCTATGAGCCTTTCCGCCAACAGGCCGAGGCCATCCTGACCGCGACGGACCGGATCCCCGCCCCGTCCTTCCTCGGCGACGGCATCGGCAATTTCTGGCAGGACGCCACCAATCCCAAGGGCATCTGGCGGCGCACGACGCTGGAGTCCTATGCCTCGGGGAATACGCAGTGGGAGACCCTGCTCGACATCGACGCCCTGGCCCGCGCCGAGGGCCGCGACTGGGTGTTCAAGGGGGCATCGTGCCTGCCGCCCGCCGAGACCCGCTGCCTGATCAATCTGTCGGACGGCGGCAAGGATGCCGTGGTGGTGCGCGAATTTGACCTGACCACCAAGGCGTTTGTGGAGGGCGGCTTCATCCTGCCCGAGGGCAAGCACCGGATCAGCTGGCTGGACGCCGAGACCCTGCTGGTGGCCACCGACTTCGGACCCGGCACCCTGACCGAAAGCGGCTATCCCTATATCGTCAAGACGCTCAAGCGCGGCCAGACCCTGGCCCAGGCGACCGAGGTCTATCGCGGCGAGGCCGGCGACGGCGGCTATGGCGTCAGTGCCTCGGTGTTCCGCGATGGTGAGGGTGCGGTGCAGGCGGTGATCTTCAACCGCCCGCTGGACACATTCCGCGCCGAGCATTGGCTCTGGCAGGATGGGGCGACGAAGAAGCTCGATCTGCCGGAGCGGGTCAGCCTCCACGGCATCCAAGGAGATCTGCTGGTCTTCACACTCGAAGAAAGCTGGTCGCCGGGCATGAAGACCATCCCGGCGGGGGCCTTGCTCGCCCATTCGCTCGGCAATCTCGTCGCGAACGATCCCGGCGCGCTCATAGTGCACAGAACCCACACTCACGAGGTTCTGCTGCCCACGGAACGGCAGTCGATCGAGTCCGTGACGGTCTACGACGATCGCGTGGTGGTGGCGTACAACGACAACGTCGTCGGTCGCGTCGCCACGTTCCAGAAGACCGGCCCGGCGGCCTGGCGACGGACCGACGTTCCCGTCGCCGACAACTCTGCCGTCAGCCTCGGCGACAGCTCCCGCGCATCCGGTCGCCAGTTCATTTCGACACAGGGCTTCCTGACGCCGCCCTCGCTGGGCCTTCTCGACGTCACGGCAGGGAGCCAGACGCCCCTCCGCGCCGCCCCGCCCAAGTTCGATGCCTCGACCCACCGGGTGGAGCAGTATGAGGCCACCTCGGCCGACGGGACGAAGGTCCCCTATTTCGTGGTCATGCCGCGCGATCTGGCGATGGACGGCACCGCGCCGACCATCCTGTTCGGCTATGGCGGGTTCCAGATCAGCTTCCCGCCTGCCTACAAGCCCGAGATGGGCAAGCTGTGGCTCGAGAACGGCGGCGTCTTCGTCCAGGCCAATATCCGCGGCGGCGGCGAGTTCGGGCCGGGCTGGCACCAGGCGGCCCTCAATGAAAACCGCCAGCGCGCCTTTGATGACTTTGCCGCCGTGGCCGAGGACCTGATCGCGCGCGGCATCACCTCGCCCCGGCATCTGGGCATCTATGGCCGGTCGAACGGCGGGGTGCTGACCAGTGTGTCGATCACCCAGCGGCCAGAGCTGTTCAATGCGGCGGTCATCGAAAGCCCGCTGATCGACATGCTGCGCTATCACGAACTGCCCGCCGGGGCCTCGTGGATCGGGGAATATGGCGATCCGCGCATCCCGGAAGAGGCCGCCTGGATCGCGGACTATTCGGCCTATCAGCGCCTCAGCCCTGAGGTCGACTATCCGCGCGTCTACATCACCACCAATACCCGCGACGACCGGGTCCACCCCGCCCATGCCCGCAAGTTTGCGGCAAGGCTGGAGGCCCAGGGCCACGACCACCTCTATTTCGAGGACACGGCCGGCGGTCACTCGAACGACGCCGATCCGGTCGCCAATGCCCGCCGCTGGGCCCGGCACTATGTCTATCTGGCCCAGCAACTGATGGACTGACGACGGGCTCACGCGCCCCTCACGCGAAAATGAGGGGCGCGGATACGCCGGAGGGGCTAGGAGTCTGACCCATGATATTTCGGGGCTGGACACGATTGGCGATCGCGGGGGCTGTGGGCGCCTGCCTGTTCGCGGCTGTGGGCACGTCGGCCCAGACCGTGCGTCGCGTGGCCCAGACCGACGTCACTGTGCGGTCCGTACCCGTAGTGGTCGAGCTGTTCACCGCCCAGGGCTGTGGCGGCTGTCCCGAGGCCAACCAGCGGGTCGAGACCCTGGCCGACCGGCCGGGCGTGATCGTGCTGACCTATCCGGTCGACTATTGGGACTATACCGGCTGGACCGACACCCTGGCCCAGCCCGAATTCTCCGCCCGCCAGCAGGAATACCGTCAGTCGCTGCGCCTGCGGGCCGTGGCCACCCCCCAGGTCATTCTGGACGGCTACCGCACCGTGGCCCCGCGCGACGAAGATACCCTGGGGCTGGCGGTTGACGAGGAATCCGCGCGCGACCTGTGGGGCCCGGAGATCGAGTTTCGCGAGGCAGGCGATCGGGTCGGCATCGGCTCGGGCCGGGCGGCCGCCGAGGGCGCCGAGGTGCTGGCCATCGTCTTCCGCCCGGGCCCCGTTCTGGTGCGGGTCGAAAGTGGCGACAACCGGGGCCGGGTGGTCCGCCACACCAATGTGGTGCAGTCGATCCAGCCGATCGGCGAATGGACGGGCCGGTCGATCCTGCTGTCCCTGCCCGAGGATATCGAGGACGGCGACCGCATCGCGGTGCTGATCCAGTCGCGTGGGGATCGCCACATTCTGGGTGCCGCCGTTCGCTGACCGGCGAAAGGTCCTTTGCGGTCGCCATCACATTCAGTCAGTATCCGACCGGCCGGGGCGCTGGCAGGCTGTCGCGAGGCGCAGTCTGGCGCGAGGCAGGGGATGACCGATGGGGCAGTTCGGACGGGAGATGGCAATCGGTCGGGTCTGGACCATGGCTGTCGGCGGGGTCGCGGCCCTGCTGGTCGTGGCCTGCGCCAGCCTCGGCCGGGCCCAAGATCCAGAGGCCGGTGGCCTGCCCCCCGAAGCGGCGGGCATCTCGCAACTGGTCACCGCCGCCGGTCTGGCCGACTGGGGCCGGTCGCACGACGACCCCGGCGCCCTGATCATGGCGGCGCGGATCGTCGGCGAGGTGCCGCTGCGCAATCACGGCGACCAGCCGCCTCTGCTGACGTTCGAGGGTCTGCTGGACGAGGCCGAAGCCATGGCCGCCGGTCATCCGGCCTATCTGGCCGCCATCGAACAGGTGCGCGGACAGGGCGTGCGGGGCGTGGTGTCCTCGCCCTTCGGCAATGGCCCGATTGCCACCGTCAAGGACGTCCGGGCGCGCGAGACCTTCGGCTTTGAGGTCGATGCCCGTGGCGGGGAAATCCTGCGGGTCGCGGCCATCGGCGACGGCGACACCAATATCGATCTGGTCATCCGGGACGCCCAGGGGCGGCTCCTGTGCCAGGACGGATTCGGCGATCACTATCCGGTCTGCACCCTGATGCCGCGCGTCGCGGGCAAGGTGCGGGTCAGCGTGGTCAACCGCGGCGAGATCTGGACCAAGGTCCAGATCCTCAGCAACTGAGGGCGGGATGAGGATAGGGCAGCGACAGCGACGGACCGGGTGGCCCCTTGCCGGGGTGATCATGACGCTGCTGCTGGGGCTGGCTCTGGTCGGCGGGGCGGGTGCAAGGCCGGGCGCGGTTGTCCCGCAAGACCCGGATACGCCCGGATCTCTGCGCGCCGAGGCGTTCGAGGCCGCCCAGTGGGCCATTGTCTCGGATGCCGCCGATGCGCTCGCCAAGGTCTCGGCCCGGTTTGCCGAGGGCGATGATGCGCTCGGCCAGCTGGCCGAGCAGCGCGAACGGCTGATCCAGCGCCGCGACGCGCTGGAACGCGAGGTCGAGAGCCTCTATGCCCAGAACACGGACGCCGCCCGCGAACGTCGCCGCATCCTGGGCCGCACCTATGAGCAGACCCTCGCCGAACTGGCCGGGGTCGACGCCCGCATTGAGGCCGAGTTCCCGGCCTTTGCCGAGCTGACCCGGCCGCGCGCCCTTGCCGTAGCCGAGACGCAGGCGTTGCTGAACCCGGACGAGGCCCTGCTACTCGTCTTCGTCAATCCCGAGGCCACCTATGTCTGGGGCGTGACCTCGGACGGGATCGAATGGGCGCGGGCCGACGGTCTGGGCGAGGAGGCCCTGACCCTGTCCGTTGCGAAGCTCAGGGCCTCTCTGACCACGGCGGGAACGCGGGCCGATCCGACGCTGGACCCGGCCCTGTTCGCCGGCCGTCCGGTCCGGGCCTATGACCGGGCCGAGGCTCACCGCCTCTATCAGGCGCTGATCCAGCCGGTGGAATCCGTGTTTGCGGGGCGCACCACCCTGATCACCGTCGTCAGCGGCCCCCTGACAACCCTGCCGCTGGCCGCCCTGGTGACTGCCCCTCCGATGGGCGAAGACACGGGCGCCGATGCTCTGGTAACCACCGAATGGCTGATCGACCGTTATGCGCTCGCGACCCTGCCATCGGTGTCCAGCCTCAAGGCCCTGCGCTGCCATCTGGCCACCGAGGCAGAGCGTCACGCCGGCTGCCCCCCGCGCCTGACGTCGGCGCGCCACGACCGCTTGGCGGCGGCCCCGGATCGCCTTCCGCTGATCGCCTTTGGTGCGCCCGTGCTGACCGGCACGCCCGAGCCTGCCGCCCGCGGTGCCCGCGACGCCGACGGCATTCTGGGCCCGGGGGAACTGGCCGATGTCGAAAAACTGCGCGCCCTGCCCGATCTGCCGGGGGCCCGGGCCGAGCTTGTCGCGCTGGGCCGGATCTATCCGAAGGGCGTCGTCCGCAGCGGCGCGGCGGCCACCGAAACGGCCGTGCGCCAGACGGACAGCGACCTGCTGGCCGAGGCACGATTCGTGGTGTTCTCCACCCACGGCCTGATGGCCGGGGCCAGCTTCGCCGAGCCGGGGCTGGTCATGACCCCGCCCGCAGAAGCAACCGCCGAGGACGACGGCTATCTGACGGCCTCGGAGGCGGCACAACTGAGGCTGAGCGCCGATTTCGTCGTCCTGTCGGCCTGTAACACAGCGGCGTCTGACGGTCGGCCGGGGGGAGAGGGGCTGTCGGGCCTCGCGCGGGCCTTCTTCCATGCGGGGGCGCGGTCTCTCCTGGTGTCGCACTGGGAGGTCTCGGATCAGGCGACCACGGCCTTGATCACCGGCACCTTCGCCGGGCTGGACCGGACGCCCGGCAACCGGGCGGTGGCCCTGCAGGGCGCCATGCGCGAGGTTCGCGCCGACCGTCGCTGGCAGCACCCGGCCTATTGGGCGGCCTTCACCCTGGTGGGCACTCCCAGTTAGGCGCCCAAGCTAGGCGCCCGCCTTCTTCGCAAAGCTCCAGGCGGCGTCCGACAGCGGCCCGACCTGGGCGGCCATGGTGCGGGCGTGGCTGCTGGCGGCGGTGCCGTCGCGCACCCGCCCTGCAATGCCCTGACAGATGGCGGCCAGCCGGAACAGATTATAGGCGAACAGCCAGTCGAGGTTTTCGGGCGGCGCCGTGCCGCTCGTTTCCGCATAGCGGGCCACCGTCTCCTCGACCGAGGGAATGCCAAGGGCCTCAAGATCCGCCCCGGCCAGACCGTTCCTGAGCGTCGCCGGAATCACCCAGGCGATCAGCAGATAGGAGAAGTCCGCCATCGGATCGCCCAGCGTCGACAGCTCCCAGTCCAGAACGGCCCGCACCTCGGCTCGGTCGGGGGCCAGGATCATATTGTCGAGGCGGAAGTCGCCATGCACGATCCGTGTCGGTCCATCCGCCGGCAGGCTTTCGGGCAGGAAGGCGATCAGTCGGTCCATGGCCTCGATCGTGTCGATTTCGGACGCCTGATACTGTTTGGTCCAGCGTCCGACCTGACGGGCGAAATAGTTACCTGGCCTGCCATAGTCCGACAGGCCGATGGCATCCGGATTGAACTGATGCAGGGCCGCAAGCGTATCCGTCTGGGCCTCATAGATGGCGCGGCGTTCGGCGGGGGACAGATCGGGCAGCTTCAGGTCCCAGAACACCCGCCCCTCGACCTTGTCCATCACATAGAACATCGAGCCGATGACTGTATCATCCGTGCACAGAACATAGGGCCTCGCGACGGGAAACCCTTGCGCGTGCAGGGCGGAAATCACCCGGAATTCCCGATCCACCGCATGGGCGCTGGGCAACAGCACCCCGGGGGGCTTGCGCCGCAGCACATAGGTCTTGTCGGGCGTGGCCAGCTCATAGGTCGGGTTCGACTGGCCACCCTTGAATTGGCGGAGGGTCAGGGGCCCTTCATAGCCTTCGACGTTCTCGGTCAGCCAGGCATTCAGCGTCGCCTCGTCCAGAGCATGACGCGGATCGACGTCGCGCGTGCCGGAAAAGGCGGACTGGGGGTCAAGGGCAACGTCGGTCATACGGAATCCGTCTGTTTGGGTGCGGGTTCGGCGGCGGCGAGGGTCGCACGGATGGCGGCCTTCCAGCCGGCCAGCAGGCGGGTACGGGTCGCGGCGTCCATGCGGGGCGTCCAGACGGCGGGGGTCTCCGCTGGCGGGATGTCCAGCCGGTCGATCAATCCGACGCCCAAAGCGGCCAGCTTGGCCGCCCCCAGCGCCGTCATCTCCTGAAAGGCGGGGCGCTCGACCTCGACCTCGCAAATATCGGCCACGAACTGCATGGCCAGGGCATTGGCCGTCACCCCGCCGTCGACCTTCAGCCGTTCCAGCCGGGGCGCGCCGTCGGCGGCCAGCGCATCCAGCAGGTCGCGGGTCTGATAGGCCAGACTTTCCAGCGCCGCCCGCACCAGATGGGCCGGGCCGGAATCGCGCGTCAGGCCTGTGATCGTCCCGCGCGCCTCGGGCGACCACCAGGGCGCGCCCAACCCGGTAAAGCCCGGCACCAGATAGACCCCGCCATTGTCCGGCAGGCTCTGGGCCACGGCCTCGGACTGACGCGACTGGCTGATAACGCCCAGCCCATCGCGCAGCCACTGGATCGCCGAGCCGGCGGAAAAGATGGATCCCTCGAGTGCATAGGCCGTTTGTCCGCTCACGGAATACGCGAGAGTTCCCAGCAGCCGGTTGCTGGAAATGACCGGCTCAGCGCCCACATTGGCGACCAGAAAGGCCCCTGTCCCGTAGGTGATCTTGGCATTTCCGGGCTCGAGGGCGCCATGTCCGACCAGCGCCGCCTGTTGATCCCCTGCCGCGCCATGGACGGGCAGGGCCCGGCCGAACAGGGCCGGGTCGCAGTTGCCCAGACGGTCCGCACAGCCGCGAATCTCTGGCAGGGCGGCCATGGGCACCCGGAACACGTCGGCCAGATCGGCCTGCCAGCGCAGGGTCTGCAGGTCCATCAGACTCGTGCGCGCGGCATTGGTGGCATCGGTGACATGCGCCCCGCCCCCCGTCAGCTTCCAGACCAGCCAGCTTTCGATCGTGCCCAGCTTCACCTCGCCCGCCTCGGCCCGCTCGCGAGCTCCCGGGACGGCATCCAGCAACCAGGCGTATTTGGAGGCGGAGAAATAGGGGTCGAGGATCAGGCCGGTGCGCGCCTGTACCTCCGGCTCATGGCCCTGCTTCACGAGGTCGCCAGTGACATCGGCCGTGCGCCGGTCCTGCCAGACGATGGCGCGGTGCAGCGGCTGGCCCGTCTCCGCATCCCACAGCACGGCCGTCTCGCGCTGGTTGGTGATGCCGATGGCGGCAAAGCGGCCGATGCCCCCGGCCTTGCGGATCACCTCGCGACAGGTCTGCAGGGTGGCGGTCCAGATCTCGGCCGCGTCATGCTCGACCCAGCCGGGCTTGGGGAAATGCTGCTGCAGTTCGATCTGGCTGACCGCCGCCGCCGAAAAGGCCCCGGCGTCTGACACCTCAAAGGCAATGGCCCGGGTCGAGGTCGTGCCCTGGTCGATAGAAAGGATCATCCGGCTCATGGGGGATTAGTGACGACGGACGCGGGGCGAGGCAAGCGCAATGCCCCTCGCCACATGCCCGCCCGCCGCGCTAGATGCGGACATGACCCACACTGCCTCCTTCGCCGGTGTTCTCGATGCCGCCCGCCAGATCGCCGGGGCCGCCGTCCGCACGCCCCTGATCGAAAGCCCTGCGCTGAATACGCATCTGGGCGGCCGGGTGCTGATCAAGGCCGAGACGCTGCAGGTCGCGGGCGCCTTCAAATTCCGGGGGGCCTGGAACCGGATCAGCCGACTGACGGATGAGGAAAAGGCCCGCGGTGTGGTCGCCTATTCGTCCGGCAATCACGCCCAGGCGGTAGCCGCTGCTGCGAAGCGCATGAGCATTCCGGCGATCATCGTCATGCCCGCCGACAGCCCCCGGGTGAAGGTCGAGGGCGTGATCGCCTTCGGCGGCGAGGTCCGCTCCTATGACCGCTGGACCGAATCGCGCGAGGCCATCGGCGAGGAGATTGCCCGCACGCGGGGCAGTGTGCTGGTGCGCCCTTTCGACGACCCCTTCATCATCGAGGGGCAGGGCACGACCGGGCTGGAAATCCTCGAACAGGCCGATGCGCCGATCGACCAGCTGCTGTGCGGGGCCTCGGGCGGGGGGTTGATGGCCGGGATCAATCTGGCCTTTGCCGAGCGCTCGTCCGACACGCAAACCTGGGCGGTCGAGCCCGCCGCCTATGACGACACCCGCCGCTCGCTGGAGGCCGGCGAGCGGATGACCTATCCGGCCGGCGCGGCCCCCTCGATCTGCGACGCCCTGATGAGCGACCGTCCCGGCGAGCTGACCTTTCCCATCAACCGGCGACTGTCCGGTGTCCTGACCGTCACCGATGCAGAGGTGGCCGAAGCCGTGCGCTATGCTTTCCGCGCCCTGAAACTGGTGGTCGAGCCGGGCGGGGCGGTGTCGCTGGCAGCCCTTCTGGCCGGCAAGGTCGAGGCGGCCGGCCGCACCACCGCCCTCGTCCTGTCGGGCGGAAACATTGACCCCGCCCTGTTTGCCGCCATCATCGAGGATCGTTTCACCCCCGGAGCCCCCGCATGACCAAACCCAGCGATCTGCAGTCCCTCATCGGCACCGAAGTGGGGGTCTCCCGCTGGATCGAGGTCGATCAGGCCCGCATCGACGCCTTTGCGAAGATCACCGAGGACGAACAGTTCATCCACGTCGACCCCGAAGCGGCCAAGGCCACCCCGTTCGGCGGCACCATTGCCCATGGCTTCCTGACCCTCAGCCTCGCCTCGGCCATGAGCTATGACGCGGTCGCCCCGCTGGAGGGCGTGGTCATGGGCGTCAACTATGGCTTCGACAAATTGCGCTTCCTCGCCCCCGTGCCCGCCGGATCGAAGGTGCGGGGCCGGTTCAAACTGCTGTCGGCCGAGGACAAGGGCGGTGGCCGCTGGCTGCTGAAGCACGAGCTGACCGTCGAGATCGACGGCGCCGAAAAGCCCGCCCTGATCGCCGAATGGCTGGGGATGCAGGTCGTCGCTTGAGCCTGACCGACTGGTTCGGCCAGGATGCCGTCACGCTTGCCCGTGACCTGATTGGGGCGCGGCTTCTGGTCGGCGGCGTCGGCGGCACCATCGTCGAGACCGAGGCCTATGATCCGGACGATCCGGCGTCGCACAGCTTTGGTGGCCCCCGGCCCCGCAATGCCGCTATGTTCGGCCCGGTAGGGCGGGCCTATGTCTATCGCATCTATGGCGCGCACTGGTGTTTCAACATCGTCTGTGACCGGACAAGGCCGGGAAGCGCGGTCCTGATCCGCGCGCTGGAGCCAACCGACGGGCTGGAGATCATGGCACAGCGGCGCGGCACGGACGACCCGCGCAACCTCTGCTCCGGCCCCGGCAAGCTGTGTCAGGCGCTGGCCATCGACAAGGCGCTGGACCACGCCCCGCTGGATGCCCCGCCCTTCGCACTAGAACCGGGTTCGCCCCCCGCCAGCCTCGCTATCGGCCGGCGCATCGGCATCACGAAAGGCGCCGAGACACCGTGGCGCTTTGGCGTGGCGGGCTCGCCCTTCCTCAGCCGTCCGTTCCGGGGGTGACTTTCTCTGCCCTCTCCGTCTTTCCACGCAGAGGGCGTACCGCGAGAGAGGCGACGCCGCTGACAAAGGCAGCAGCACCGCCAGCCAAGCTCATCAGGAAGGCCATCTCTCGGGACAGGAACACGAACGTCGTGCCGCTCAAGATGATGCCGGTAGTTGTGGCCGTCGCCAGCCACAAGTGATTGCTCTCGATGCGCTCGGAGGATGCCGACGCTACGAAGCCCGTCAGAGTCGCAGGGATGATGCCGTAAACGAAGCCCAGTGCTGCAAGGAGTGGAAGCATCGTCAAGGTGCCCCAGAACAGGTGCCCGCCATCCAGCACATCGCGTCCGAAGATGATCAATCCGAGACCGATCCCGCCGATCGGAGGACCCAGCACGACAAACATCAGCATGGTTCTGCCGAAGGACCGTTTGATGGTAGTCTTCATTCTTGAACTCTGGAACGTTCCACGACGTCGAGCCAGACGACAGGATGCCTCTATTCCCCTGACGTGTGAACGAACGCCGTCAACCGCTCATCCAGCCGCGCCCGGATCATTGGCCATTCCTCGGCGATGATGGAAAACACCACCGAGCTGCGCACATGACCCGTCCATGTGATCATGTCGTGACGCAATACGCCCTCGCGCGTGGCGCCCAGCTTGAGCATGGCCGCCTGACTGCGTGCGTTCCGGTCATCGACCTTGAAGGCCACCCGGTGGGCGCCACAGGCAAAGGCATGCTCCAGCAGCAGGCGCTTGGCCGCCGGGTTGACCGGACCGCCCCGGGCCGAGGGCGCGTAGTAGGTGGTGCCGATCTCCAGCGCCCGGTTGCCGCGCTGGATGTCGATATAGCTGCTCATGCCGACGAGGGCGTCGCCCGCCATCACGGCGAACGGAACGCGGGTACCGGCCAGCTGACCGGCGACAAGATCCTCCCAGCCCGCGTCGAAATGCGCGCCGCCATAGGGTCGGTAGTAGAGGGACGACCACAGGTCCGGGTCCGCGTCACAGGCGGTGCGGAGCGGCTCCCGATGGTGATCCGCCAACGGCTCCAGCCGGACATACCGGTTCTCGAGCACCACCGGCGTGAGGTTCATTCCCCCAGACACCTCAGGGCGACCTCGAGATTGCGCAGGCCGTCTTCACCTGTAACGGCGGGGGGCTCGCCGGTGCGGATGGCGTGGACGAAGGCTTCCAGCTCCTTCTTGAGCGGCTCGTTGGGCCAGCTATGGACGCCGCGCGTCGAATAGGTGCCGTCGGGCTGCTGGCCGAAATATTCGGTCACCTGACGCGTCATCAGGTCGGCCACCACGAATTTGGCCTTGGTCGCGACCTGCAGGGTGCGGGTCTTGTAGGGGGTCACCCAGTTGGTGGTGATGTGGGCGATGGTGCCGTTGGCCAGCCGGAACTGCAGCAGGGCGGTGTCCTCGCGCTCGGCCTTGGTGCGGGCCAGCTGCGGCTGAACCTCGACGATCTCGCTGTCGGTCAGGTGGCGGATGATGTCGATGTCGTGCACGGCCAGGTCGATGACCACCCCGACCTCGCCCATGCGGGGCGGGAAGGGGCCGACCCGGGTGATCTGGATCGAGATGACGTCCTCATCGGCAATGGCGCGCTTGACCGCCTCAACCGCCGGATTGAAGCGTTCGACCTGGCCGACCATCAGCACCCGGTCGTTGGCCTTGGCCGCATCGATCAGCCGCTGGGCATCCTCGACGGTCGCTGCAATCGGCTTTTCGACCAGCACATGGACGCCCCGCTCCAGCAGGGCCACGCCCAGATCGGCATGGGTGCGGTTGGGCGTGGCGATCACGGCGGCATCCAGGCCGGCGTCGGCAAAGGCCTCGGCGCTGGTCACAGGCGACGCGCCATAGGCCTCGGCCACGCCCTTTGCGACCACGGCATCGGGGTCGAACACATGGGTCAGCGTCACGTCACGGATATCGGTCAGCACCCGGGCATGGTTGCGGCCCATGACCCCGGCGCCGGCCACGCCGATTTTCAGAACTTGCATCGGACTCATCCCTTGTAGCTGGCGACGGCGGCGATCACGCGATCCTGGGTGGCTTCGTCCAGGTCCGCATGCATGGGCAGGCTCAGCACCCGGTCCTTCAGTCGCTCGGTGACCGGCAGGCCCCCGGCCCCTTGCGGAAAGCGCTGGTAGGCCGGCTGCATATGCATGGGCACCGGATAATAGACGGCGGTCGGCACGCCCTCGGCCTTCAGATGGGCGATCAGGCCCTCGCGATCGTCGTGCTCGATCGTGTACTGGGCCCAGACGGAGACACCGCCCTCGATCACATGCGGCACGGCCGCAACGTGCGGGGCGAGGTGATCATTGTAGCGAGCGGCGATGCGGTTCCGCCATTCGATCTCTTCCGGGAAGACCTTCAGCTTCTCGATCAGGATGGCGGCCTGGATGGTGTCGAGGCGCGAGTTCATGCCGATCCGCATGGCCAGATATTTCGGGTCGTGATCGAAGGTCTGGCCCTGCATGTCCTTGGCCACGACCTTGCCGTGCACCCGCAGGGAATCCATCTCCTCGGCCAGATCGGCATCGTCCGTCAGCACCGCCCCGCCGTCGCCGTAGCAGCCCAGCGGCTTGGCCGGGAAAAAGCTGGTGGTGGTGATGTCGGCCCACTTCAGCGGATGGGCGTCGTTCAAGGTACAGCCGAAGCCCTGGGCCGAGTCCGAGATCAGTTTCATGTCGTAGCGGTCGCAGATGGCCCGGATCGCCGGATAGTCGGCGGGCTGACCGAACAGGTCGACGGCGATGACCACCCGCGGCCTCAGCTTCCCCTCGGCCTTCACCGCCGCGATCGCGGCTTCCAGTTTGACCGGATCCATATTGTAGGTCTTCGGATCGACGTCGACGAAGATCGGCGTGCAGCCCAGCCACGGCACCACCTCGGCCGTGGCGGTAAAGGTAAAGCTGGGCACGAACACCGCGTCGCCCGTCCGCAGGCCCCAGGCCATCAGCGGCAGGATCAGGGCGTCGGTGCCATTGGCGCAGCCCAACGCATGTTTGGCCTGACCAAAGGCGGCCAGACCTTCCTCGAACTGGCGGACCGGCGGGCCCATGACCCAGGCGCCGCTCTCCACGGCGGCCATGACGGCGGCCTCGATCTTGCCGCCGAGGCGACGGCGCTGGGCCTGCAGGTCGATGAAGGCAATGCTCATGGGTCTGTGTCTTCCTGTGCGGCGGGTTGGTCCCGCGTCTGGTGGCGCGCCATAGCAAGCACGCGCCCTTCTGACCAAACGGGGGACGGTCACTTCGCGTTGCGGCTTTTTACGATGCGCCCTAATCAGGACGATCTCAATGTCCGTTCGCGGATACACAACCTGCGAGCCTGATCCGGGAGAAGATGTGATTTCAGTACCGGCGTCCGCCGGCCATGCGGCCGTGTTTCTGGACCGCGACGGCGTCCTCATCGACGATGTCGGCTATCCTCATCGCGAGGACCAGCTGGCCTTTGTGCCCGGTGCGGCCGAGGCCGTTCGGCGGCTGAATACCCTCGGCTATCTGGTGGTGATCGTCACCAACCAGTCGGGCGTGGCGCGCGGCATGTTCAGCCATGGCCAGATGGAGGCCTTCAACGATCTGATCGTGCGCCGGCTGGCGGCCAAGGGGGCGCGCATCGGCGCGGTCTATGCCTGTCCTTTCCATGCCGAGGCGGTCGATCCGGCCTGGCGCCACCCCGACCACCCGGACCGCAAGCCCAACCCTGGCATGATCAACCGCGCCATCGCCGACCACGGTATTGATCCCAGGCGGGCCTTCATGATCGGGGACCGGCCCAGCGACATGGAGGCCGCGCGTAGAGCGGGTATCCCCGGCTTCCTGTTCGACGGTGGAAATCTCGACGATTTCGTTCGCGACCTGCTGGCGATCTGAGGCATAAATTCTACATGGGGTGAAATACCCCGCCCCTGCCCGTCGGAGCCCTGACCATGACCGAGACCCGGACCTATGCCGAGCGCCGCTTCACTTCCGAGGACGGGCTGGACCTCTATGCCCGCGACTATGCCGGGGCCGATGGTCAGGCGCGCCTGCCGGTCATCGCCATCCACGGCCTGACCCGCAATTCGGCGGACTTTCATGGCATCGCCACCCTGCTGGCCCAGAGCGGTCGTCGCGTTCTGGCGGTCGATGTGCGCGGGCGTGGCCGCTCGGACCGGGCGCCGGATCCGATGACCTATCAGCCCGCCACCTATGCGAAGGATGTGCTGGCCCTGCTGGCCCAGACGGGCATCGAGCGGGCGGTATTTCTGGGCACCTCCATGGGCGGGCTGATCACCATGGCGGTCGCGGCCCTGCGGTCAAAGGTCATCGCCGCCGCCATCCTCAATGATATCGGCCCCGAGGTGGACAAGGCTGGGCTGGCCCGAATCGCCGCCTATACCGGAACGCCGGTCGATACCCCGACGTGGGAGGCCGCCGCCGCCTATGTCGAAAAGACCAATGGCGTCGCCTTTCCCCACTACGGCCCCGACGACTGGTCGGCGTTCGCCAGGCGCGTGTTCCGCGAGGGCACCGAGGGGACGCCCGTGCTCGACTATGATCCCGACATCTCGGTGCCGATCCGGGCGGGCGGTGACAAGGCGCTGGTGCCCAATCTCTGGCCCATGTTTGGACGCCTCGCCAAGGGGCGACCGACCCTTCTGGTGCGCGGCGAGACCTCGGACCTGCTCAGCGCCGACATTGCCGCCAGGATGCGCAAGCGCGCCCCGAAGATGGATTATGTCGAGGTCCCCGGAATCGGCCACGCCCCCATGCTGGACGAGCCGGCGGCGCGGGCGGCGATCTTCGAATTTCTGTCGGACGTACCCTGAGTGAAGGCGGCTCAGGCCTTTCTGACGAACTCGGTGCGCAGCACCAGCCCCTTCACCTTGTCGACATTGGCCTCGATCTCGTCGGGGTCGCCGGTCAGGCGGATCTTGCGCACCATGGTGCCGCGCTTCAGCGTCACCCCGCCCGAGCCCTTGACCTTCAGATCCTTGATCAGGGTGACGCTGTCGCCGTCGGCCAGCTCATTGCCGTTGGAGTCGCGGGTCGGGGTATCGCTCATTTCGGGTCTTTCGTTGAAGGCGCCTTGATCGGCACATGGGCATCCAGCTCATCCAGCCACAACCGGGCCGAGACGTCCGAGGGGGCACGCCAGTCGCCCCGCGGGCTCAGCGACCCGCCGGTCACCACCTTGGGCCCGTTCGGCAGGGCCGAGCGCTTGAACTGGCTGGTCTGGAAGAAGCGCACGATGAATTTCCGCAGCCAGAAGACGATCGTCTCCAGATCGTATTCGACCCTCTCCTCCTCGGGTGTACCCACCGGCCAGTGCCCCGTCGCGGCATCCTTCCACGCCTGATGGGCCAGATAGGCGATCCTGGACGGTGCCATGCCATAGCGGCTGAAGTGGAACAGGAAGAAGTCGTTCAGCGCATAGGGGCCGACGGTCGCCTCGGTCGACTGGATCTGGCCGTTCTTGGCAGGGACCAGTTCGGGCGAGATTTCGGTGGCGAGGATGGCCTGCAAAACCGGGGTGGCGTCGGCCCCCACCAGCTCCCGGTCGGCCACCCAGCGGATCAGGTGCCGGATCAGGGTCTTGGCCACGCCGGAGTTCACGCCGTAATGGCTCATGTGGTCGCCGACGCCATAGGTGGCCCAGCCCAGCGCCAGTTCCGACAGGTCGCCCGTGCCGATGACAAAGCCTTTGTGCTGATTGGCCAGCCGGAACAGATAGTCGGTGCGCAGACCCGCCTGGACATTCTCATAGGTGATGTCGTGAACCGGCTGGCCCTCGGCCGCCGGATGACCGATGTCGGCCAGCATCCGCTCGGCCGCCGGGCGGATGTCGATCTCGGCGGCCGTCACGCCCAGCGCCTTCATCAGGGCCCAGGCGTTCGATTTGGTCCCGTCGGACGTTCCGAAGCCCGGCATCGTAAAGGCGCGGATGCCGGTGCGCGGCAGCTCCAGCCGGTCGAAGGCCCGGCAGGCTACCAGCAGCGCCTGGGTCGAATCCAGCCCGCCGGAGATGCCAATGACGACGGTCTTTGACCCCGTCGCCACCATCCGCTTCATCAGGCCCTGGACCTGGATGTTGAACGCCTCATAGCAGTCGCGGTCGAGACGTGCAGGGTCGTCCGGCACGAACGGGAACCGGTCCAGCGGGCGGATCAGGTCGATGGGTTTGGCCTCACGGGCCTCGAACAGCACCCGGTCGAAGGCATGCGTGTCGGACTCGCGACGGCCGCAGTCGGCAAAGGTCCCGTTGCGCAGGCGATCCTGGCCGATACGGTCCACGTCGACATCGCAGACCGTCAGTCCGCCGCCCATGCCGAACCGTTCGCCTTCGGCCAGTTTTGCGCCCAGCTCATGGACCATGGCCTGGCCGTCCCAGGCAAGATCAGTGGTGCTCTCGCCCCAGCCGGATGCGGTGAACACATAGGCGGCCATGGCCCGCACCGACTGGCTGGCGCACAGCAGGGCCCGCTCGTCGGCCTTGCCGATGACGATGTTGGACGCCGACAGGTTCAGCAGGATGCGGGCCCCCGCCATCGCCTGACGGGTCGAGGGGGGCAGCGGCGCCCAGAAGTCCTCGCAGATCTCCACGCCGAACACGAGACCGGGTCGGTTGGCGGCCTCGAACAACAGGTCCGTTCCGAAGGGGACGACTTCATCGCCCAGCATCAGCGGCACGTCCGCCGACAGATCATCCGTCGCCGGCGAGAACCAGCGCTTCTCATAATATTCCCGGTAGTTGGGTAGATAGGTCTTGGGGACCACGCCGATCACGCGACCCCCTGCCAGCACGACCGCACAGTTGTAGAGCCGCTCGGCGTGTCTGATGGGGGCTCCGACGACGACCGTCATGGCCACGTCCCCGGTGGCCCCGGCCAGCCGCAGGGCCTGCCGCTCGACCTCATCCAGCAGCGCCCCCTGCATATGCAGGTCATCCAGCGCGTAGCCGCTCAGGCTCAGCTCGGGAAAGACGATCAGGTCGACGCCCTGTTCGGCTGCCTGTTCAATCAGCCGGATATGCTCGTCGGCATTGGCCTTGGGGTCGGCAGGATAGACGACAGGGGTGGCCGCTGCCACGCGCACAAAGCCGTGGGTCGCGGGGCTGAAGAAGGGATGTGTCTGGGCCATCAATCCATCCGGGAGCGCATCGGGGCGCCGACCGCCGCCTTGTCGCACATATAGGGCGCAGTCCCCAAGATGCGGTTTCTTCGTGTCACAGGTGACGCTGAGGGCGGCGACCGCTAAAGCGAACGCATGAATGACGCACCGAAAAAAGGCTGGTTGCAGCGGCTGAGCGACGGACTGTCCCGATCCTCGCGCCAGATGACCGAACAGGTGGTCTCCACCTTCGTCAAGGAGCCGCTCAGCGAGACCGCGCTGGAACAGCTGGAAGAGCATCTGCTGGAAAGCGATCTGGGCCCGGCCGCGACCGACCGGATCGTCGAACGGTTCCGGGAGCTGCGCTTCGGGGCGGGGGCGTCAGAGGTCGAGGTCAAGACGGCGCTGGCCGAGGCCGTGGCCGATGAGCTGCGCTCGCACGAGGCCCGCTACGAGCCGCTGAACGGACCGCGCCCCTTCGTCACCCTGTTCGTGGGCGTCAACGGCTCGGGCAAGACGACGACGCTGGGCAAGATTGCCGCCGACCTGACGGGTCAGGGCGCCAAGGTGATGGTTGTGGCCTGCGACACCTTCCGCGCCGCCGCCCGGGAACAGCTGAAGGTCTGGGCCGAGCGGGCCGGGGCCACCTTCGAGAGCCGTCGCGACGGCGCCGATCCCGCCGGTCTGGCCTTTGATGCCCTGACCCGCGCCCGGGCCGAGGGCTATGATGTCGTCCTGATCGATACGGCGGGGCGTCTGCAGAACAAATCGGCCCTGATGGACGAACTGCTCAAGATTGTGCGGGTCCTGAAAAAGGTCGATCCGGAGGCGCCGCATGAGACCCTGCTGGTGCTGGACGCCACCGTCGGCCGCAATGCCCTGGAACAGGAAAAGATCTTTGGCCGGACGGCCTATGTCTCCGGACTGGTCATGACCAAGCTGGACGGCACGGCACGCGGCGGGGTGCTGGTGCCCGTGGCCCAGGCGTCGGACGCCCCGATCAAGCTGATCGGGGTCGGCGAGGGCATCGAGGATCTGCAACCGTTCGAAGCCGACGCCTTTGCCCGGTCATTGGTTGGACTGGAGACCCCATCATGAGCGAGCGCACAGCACCCCCGGCCTGGATCCGTCAGGCCGTCGACTTCGGCGCCCTGGTCGCCTTTGCCGGGGCCTTCCTCGTCTATCGACTGAACGGCCTTGAGGGCGACGAAGCCCTCGTCCAGGCCACATGGTTTCTGGTCGGCGGGGCGGCCATCGCCGTGGCCGTCGGCCTCATTGTCGAGCGGCGGCTGGCGCTGATGCCGCTGATTGTCGGGGGGTTCGCCCTCGTGTTCGGGCTTCTGACGCTGCTGACCCAGGACGATCTGTGGGTGAAGCTGAAGGTCACCATCCTGAACCTCAGCCTGTCGGTCCTGCTGCTGGGCGGTCTGAAGATGGGCAAGCAGCCGCTGAAGGCGCTGCTGGGCACCGTCATTCCGATCAACGACCGGGCATGGAAGATCCTGACCCTGCGCTACGGCCTGTTCTTTGCCGCCGTCGCCCTCGTCAATGAGGCCGTGCGCAGCGAGGCCCTTGTCGGCTGGGCGACCGCACAGCTGGGCTATGAGGGTGTCGATCCCGCCGACGTCTGGGTCAGCTTCCGGGGCGTCCTGTGGATCGCCTCGTCCGTATTTGGGCTCAGCAATATGCCGCTGATCTTCCGCAATCTTCAGTCCGAGACCGTGGACGACACGGCCGCCCGTCCGCCCGGGCCCAATGCCGCTCCCTGAACAGCCGGGGTGCAGACGGAAGAAATGTCGCGCAGCCGTCGCGAAAGCGTAAAGCGGCCCTGATAGCCCTGTCGGCATTGAGGTGGGTCAGGGGAGTCGATCGGTCATGGTGAAGTCCGGCAAGAAGGCCCGCGAGGCCGGGTCTCTCGCAGAATCACCCAGCCATCTGATCCATAGGGCCCTGCAACTGGCGCTCGACATCTATTCACGCGAGGTCGGCTCCGATGGCCTGACCCAGCGCCAGTTCGCCGTGCTCGAGGCCGTTTCCCTCCGCGCCGGCCTGACCCAGACCGATCTGGTCAAGGCCACTGGCATCGACCGTTCGACCCTCGCCGATCTGGTGGCGCGCATGGCCCAACGCGGGCTTTTGTCGCGCGAGCGGTCGACCCTGGATGCGCGCGCCATGGCCGTGCGCCTGACCCCGGAAGGCGAGACAGCCCTGGCGGATGCGCGGCCGCGCGTGGTCGAGGCCGACCGCCAGATCATGGCCTTGCTGCCCAAGGGCCGGCGCGAGACCTTCCTCGAAATCCTCGCGGAGCTGGCCGGCGCTGCGGATGCCGCGCCCGAAGAGGCCATCGCTGCAGCCCGCGCCGAGAAGAAGCGGCTCAAGGAACTGCGCAAGGCCGAGAAGGCCGCGCAAAAGGCTGAAAAAGCTGCGTCGAAAAAGTCCGGCAAGAAGGCCGCCAAGGCCAAGGGCAAGGATGCCGCGTCAGTGGAACCGGAAGCTGCCTAATCTTTCCGCCCGCTGACGGCGCGGAACCCGGCCGACGCAAACCGCACCATATAGTCACAGGCACTGTCCAGATCGCCGGACTGGCATAGCCCCCCCGACAGCCGGTCCAGTCGGCCGGTCTCTCCCAGCGTCAGGGTCAGGGCCCCGGACAGATTGTGCCAGCCCCAGTAGAGGTCTGCATCGCTGGCCCCGGGCAGCACGACCCGGAGCAGATCGATCAATCGCCGGATCGACGGGTCAAAATAGCGGGCCATGGTTTCACCGCCGAAGGTCGGGTTGGCATTGGTCTGGGCGACCAGCGCCGAATAGTGTTTCCATCCCGGCCCGCCCTTGAGCGACCACTGGAAGGGCGGCCTCAGGAAGGCCTCAAGCAGGCCCTCCAGCGTCATCGTGCCCTCGTTCTCGCGCGCATAGCGATTGATCGCCTCGACCCGTTCATTGTTCCAGACCTCGGCCCGGCGCAGGAAGACGGCATCGAACAGGTCGCGCTTGGCCCCGAAATAGTAGTGGACCAGGGCCGTATCGACTCCGGCCTCGCGCGCGACCTCGCGGATGGTCACCCCGTAAAAGCCGTGCTTGGAAAACAGGTCCTCGGCCGCATCCAGAATGGAGTCGCGCGTCTCGCCATTGCGGCCACCCTGGCTCTTGGACGGTCGGCCGCGCTTCGCGGTGGTCTCGACCCGGCCTGCGCGTCCGCTCTCGGCGGGCAGGGCAGGGGCCGGCGGCGCGGTGATCTTGCTCATGCCGACAAGGCTAGTCGCGCCATTCCCATCCGGCAATCACGCATAAGACCTCCCGCCGGGGGTATGCATTCCTGCCACAGCCCCGCTTGAATTCCATGTCCCGACAGGCGTCACCGTTTGACAGAACGGCAAAAACGAGGTCAGTCTGCGGAAAATCATTGAACGCTGAATAAAAGCGTCCTGGGTTGGAAACAGAGATTGGGGCTTCAAATGAACAGACTCGTAAAGACCGTCCTTCTGGCGGGGGCCGCCTGGAGCGCGCTGTCCGTCACCGCCATCGCCCAGGAGGCGCGGTCGCAAGATCCGGCCGTCACCTCGCTGGATGAGATCATCGTCACCGCCCGTCGTCGCGACGAGCAACTGAAGGACGTGCCGGTCGCCGTGACCGCGCTGTCGGCCGAGCGGCTGGAAGAGACCGGCGCCACCGACATCACCACCCTGCAGCAGCAGACGCCGAACGCGACCGTCCAGGTGGCCCGGGGCTCCAACTCGACCCTGATCTCTTTCATCCGCGGCGTCGGCCAGCAGGACCCGCTGTGGGGCTTCGAGCCCGGCGTCGGCCTGTATGTCGATGATGTCTATGTCGCCCGCCCGCAGGCGGCCGTGCTCGACATCTTCGACATCGAGCGCATCGAGGTTCTGCGTGGCCCGCAAGGCTCGCTTTATGGCCGCAACACCGTCGGCGGTGCCATCAAATATGTGACCTCGCGCCTGTCGCAGGACGCCGAGGCGACGATCCGCGGTGCCTATGGCAGCTACAACCAGGTCGATCTGGTCGCCTCGGGCAGTGTGCCGTTGACCGACACCTTCCGTGTCGGCGCCGCCTTCGCCAGCCTGACGCGCGACGGCTATGGCTCGAACCTGAACACCGGCGCCGAACACTATGACAAGGACGTCACCGCCTTCCGCGCGAGCGCCGAATTCACGCCGCGTGACGAAGTCTTCTTCCGCCTCGCCTATGATCGCACCCAGGACGACTCCAACCCCCGCCATGGCCACCGCGAAGTGGCTGGCGTCGGACCGGGCGCCGGGTCCCCGGACAGTGTCTATGACACTTATGCCGGTGTCGGCGACGAGAACTCGGTCGAAAGCGAAGGCCTGTCCTTCACCGGTCAGGTGGACGTCAGCGAGCACTGGACCTTCAAGGCGATCACCGCCTGGCGCGAAGGTCGGACCGACACGGTCATCGACTTCGACAACACGCCGGCCCCAACGCTGGATATCCCGGCCTATTACGCCGACGACCAGTTCACCCAGGAGTTCCAGTTCCAGTTCAACTATGACCGGATCCAGGGCGTGTTCGGCGTCTTCTATCTGGACGCCTCGGCCGAAGGCGCCTTCGACACCGTTCTCGGCAACCTCGGCATCGTGATCGGGACCGGCGGTGTGGTCGAAACCGAAAGCGTCGCCCTGTTCGCCGATGTGAACCTGGACCTGACCGAGCGTCTGCACCTGGGCCTGGGCATCCGCTACACCGAAGACAGCAAGTCCGGCACCGTGTTCCGCGCCAACTACCTGGGCGCCACCCGGTCTCCGCTGCTGGGCGGGACTGTCCGCGCCCCGCTGCTGGTGCGCAGCGACTACACCAACGACCGCACCTTCGATGACATCTCGCCACGGGTCGCCCTGTCGTACGATTTCTCGGACGCCATCACGGGTTATGCCTCCTGGTCCTCGGGCTTCAAGTCCGGCGGCTTCGACATGCGCGGCGACGCCATCCTGACGCCGGATACGGTCAATGGCTATAATTCCGAAACGGTCGACAGCTATGAGGTCGGCCTGAAGGGTCGTGCCGGTCCGCTGTCGTTCAGCTCGTCGGTCTTCTACAACCAGTATGAAGACCAGCAGGTTACCACCCAGGTGCCGGCCGTCGGCGGCATTGCCAGCTTCGTCGACAACGTCGGTCAATCCACCCTGTACGGGGCCGAGTTCGAAGGCGCCCTGTTCCTGACCGAAAACCTGTCGGCCAACTTCGCCGTCGGTTACCTGAACAGCGAGTTCGACGAGTTCCTGCGCTATAACCTCACGACCATGGCCTATGAGGACATCTCGGATCTGGTTGTCCTGCAGAACGCCCCGGAATGGACCGGCTATTTCGGCCTGACCTGGCGCAGTGATGTGGCGGGCGGCGAACTGGTCGTGACCCCCTCGGTCAGCTATCGCGGCGACTTCAGCCAGTTCGAGTTCCCGAACCCGATCCTCGACCAGGAGGCCTATGCGCTTGTCGACCTGTCGCTGATCTGGACCGCACCCAGCGAGCGCTGGAGCCTCGGCCTGTTCGGCAAGAACCTGACGGACGAAGAGTACCGTGTGGGGGGCTACAACTTCCCCGGCGCGCTCTTCAACGACTCGGTCATCGGCTACTACGGCCCGCCGCAGACCGTGACGGCTTCAATCCAGGTGAAGTTCTGATCCGACCCAGGCCATTGAACGTCTGATACCTATCCGGGCGGCGGTTCCAGGCGGACCGCCGCCCTTTTTCTTTGCATGCAGGACCGGGGGCGCTACCGTTCCGCCCGGCATCAAGACCACCAGGGGGAAATCGCCATGACCGACGCCACCGCGCCCGGCCCGGACAAGACCGGGGCTGAAAAGCCCGTCGCGCCCGGCTATCGCTTCTATGTCCTGGCGATCCTGATCTTCGTCTACATGCTGAACTTTCTGGACCGGCAGATCATCGGCATCCTGGCCGCGCCGCTGAAGGAAGAGTTCGGCCTGTCGGACAGCCAGTTCGGCCTTCTGGGCGGTATCGCCTTCGCCTCGGTCTACTCCACGCTCGCCATTCCGCTGGCCTGGCTGGCGGATCGCTACAGCCGCGTCTGGATCATGACCGGCGCCCTCACGGTCTGGTCGGGGTTCACCGCCCTGTGCGGGGTTGCCGGCTCCTATGGTCAGCTGTTCCTGTTCCGTATGGGCGTCGGCGTCGGCGAGGCCGGCGGCGTGGCCCCGGCCTATTCGCTCGTTGCGGACTATTTTCCGCCGCACCAGCGCGCCCGCGCCCTGGCGGGCTTTGCCTTTGGCATTCCTTTGGGTACGGCGGCCGGCACCCTGGTCGGGGGCCTGCTGGCAGCCGAATACGGCTGGCGAACCGCCTTCATCGTCGTCGGCCTGCTCGGTCTGCTGGTCGCGCCCGTCCTGCGTTTGACGGTCAAGGATCCGAAACGCGGCGCGACGGATGTGCCGCGTCCGGTCAATCCGGCGGCTCCGGCCGATGCCGCCGCCGTGTCCTCTCATCCGCCTGCCGCCTCGTCGGCGGTCGGACGGACGGCCTCGCTCATCATGCTGGGGCTGGGCGCCGGCCTGATGGCGCTGGCTGCCCTCAATCATTTCGGCCTGATCGCCCTCGGCAACGCCATGGTGCTGGGCTTCGGCGGCCTGCTGGCGCTGGTGATCGGCATTTCGCTGATGATTGCGCGGTCCACGGCCTCGGTCGTCATCAAGAAGAAGAGCTTCTGGCTGCTGGCGCTGGGCGCGGCCTCCTCGTCCGTCTGCGGCTACGGCGTGGCCGGCTGGCTGCCCCTGTTCTTCATGCGCAGCTTCGAACTGACCCTGAGGGAAGTCAGCTGGTATTACTCCGGCATCGCCCTGATCGGCGGCACCCTCGGCATCTGGCTGGGCGGCATGATCGCCGACAAGCTGGCCCACCGCGGCAAGGGGGCCTATCCGCTGGTGCCCGCCATCGCCTTTCTGATCTCGGCCCCCTGTTTCATCCTGGCGATGAATTCCGACTGGCTGATCGCCCAGATCTTTGCCGACGGCGGCACCCGGGCCCAGTCCCTGATCGTGGCCTTCCTGATCTTCATCATCCCGACCGGTCTGAATCTGGCCTGGCTGGGACCGATCACGGCCTCGATCCAGAATCTGGTCGCGGCGCCGATGCGCTCGACCGCCTCGGCCCTGTTCCTGCTGATCAACAACCTGCTCGGCATTGCCGTCGGCTTCTACTATTTCGGCTGGATGAGCGACCTGCTGGCGCCGCAGTTCGGGGACGAGAGCCTCCGCTGGGCCATCTACACCGGCATGGGCTTCTATGTGATGGCGGCCGTCCTGCTGATCGGCGCCTCGCGTACCCTCAAGAAGGACTGGATCGACTGATCCTTTGACATCGGACCGGGCTCCGCCTGTTGCGCCTGCGAACAGGCGGAGCCTATAAGCCTCGCACCCCTCCCCATCAGCGGACGCGACGGTTTCCATGAATATTCACGAGTATCAGGCCAAGCAGGTTCTGAAGGGCTTTGGCGCGCCGGTCGCGGCGGGCGTGGCCATCACCTCGGCGGACGAGGCCGAGGCCGCCGCCCGGTCCCTGCCCGGCCCGCTCTATGTCGTGAAGTCCCAGATTCATGCCGGCGGCCGGGGCAAGGGCAGGTTCAAGGAACTTGGCGCCGACGCCAAGGGTGGCGTGCGTCTGGCCAAATCGGTCGAAGAAGCCGTGGCCCACGCCCGCGAGATGCTGGGCAACACCCTGGTCACCGCCCAGACCGGCGACGCCGGCAAACAGGTCAACCGCCTCTATATCGAGGACGGGGCCGACATCGACCGCGAGCTCTACTGCTCCCTGCTGGTGGACCGCCAGCACGGCCGCGTTGCCTTCGTCGTCTCGACCGAGGGCGGCATGGACATCGAGGCCGTCGCCCACGACACGCCCGAAAAGATCCAGACCATCGTCATCGACCCCGAGGCGGGCGTCACCGATGCCGACGTCGCAAAGCTGAATTCGGCGCTGAAGCTGGACGGCGCCGCGGCCGAGGACGGCAAGACCCTGTTCCCGATTCTCTACAAGGCCTTCCTCGACACCGACATGTCGATGCTGGAGATCAACCCGCTGATCGTCATGGAAAATGGCCGTCTGCGTGTGCTGGACGCCAAGGTCAGCTTCGACGGCAACGCCCTGTTCCGCCACCCGGACATCCTCGCCCTGCGCGACGAGACCGAAGAGGACCCCAAGGAGATCGAGGCCTCGAAATGGGACCTCGCCTATGTCGCCCTGGACGGCAACATCGGCTGCATGGTCAACGGCGCCGGTCTGGCTATGGCGACCATGGACATCATCAAGCTGTATGGCAAAGAGCCCGCCAACTTCTGTGACGTCGGCGGCGGCGCCTCCAAGGAAAAGGTCGCGGCGGCCTTCAAGATCATCACCGCCGACCCGCGCGTCGAGGGCATTCTGGTCAACATCTTCGGCGGCATCATGCGCTGTGACGTGATCGCCGAAGGCGTGGTCGCGGCCGTCAAGGAAGTGGGCCTGAAGGTGCCGCTGGTCGTCCGCCTCGAAGGCACCAATGTCGATGAGGGCAAGAAGATCCTCAACGAATCCGGCCTCGCCATCACTGCCGCCGACGACCTCGACGACGCGGCCCAGAAGATCGTCAAGGCGGTCGGCTGATGTTGGCCGCGCTCGCATTGGCGACTGTCTTCGCCACCACGGAGCCGGTTGGTATCGCGTCGCAAGATTCGCATGTGCTGCAGGTCGTCCGGGAAGCCTGCGTCGAAACGGGGCTGGATCGCGAGGCTTTCGAGGAACTGGCGCGTGAGCGGCGCTGGCGGCGGGTTCGCGTCACGTCGAGTGGCGACCAAACGGGGGGATGGCACCTGATGTTCCAGGTCCGCGGCGGTCATGTCATGCTGGTCGGAATCCCTGAGGCCGATGCATCCGCCCCCTCGGCAGGGTCTCTGTGTTCGGTATCCGTAGATCGCGCGCCGCCGTCCCTCGAGCAGGAGGTGAACGCCCTTGCCGCCAGCCTCGGACTTGAAAGCGATCCGATGGGCGAGAATTTCCCGTCGGCCGCTGGTCCGGTCCGAACCTGGTCCAGACTCGGTGACTCCACCCTGACCTACGCCACGTCTCCCGACGGACGCGCAGTCATTTCTCTCTCCCGCCAGCTGGTCATCAGCACGAGCAGCGCGGTTTCTCCCGTTCAGCCCTGACACCTAATTCCGTTTCCCGGAGATTCTACATGCCCTTCCCGACTGCGCTGAAGCCCCTCGCCGCCACCGCTGTGGCCCTCGCCCTCGCCCCCGCCATGGCCCAGGCCCAGGCGGTGGATCCGCATCTGGCTCTTTTCCAGTCGACCTGTGTCGAGACCGACGGTCAGGCGTCGGCCGCCATGGCCAGGCTGGACGCCGCCGGCTGGGATGTGCTGCCGCCCGAGATGATGGGTCCGGACGCGCCCTTCGAAAATATGCAGGCCCGCATGCTGTTCGGCGGTGAGGGTATCCAGATCGCCATGACCGGCGACATGACCGATGGTCTCGGCACCCTCACCGACGGCGGTCAGCTGTACCTGGCCGTGTGCGCCGTGGGCGTGATGCCCGGCGACTATGCCGCCATCGACGGGGCCGTGGCCGACTGGCTGGATATGACCCCCAATGCCGAGATGAGCAACGCCGAGCTGCGCGGCTATCCCTACACCCTCGAGAACGGTCGCAAGGTCGCCATTGCGCCGGATCTGGGCGAAGACGCCCTGCTGGAACTGGCGGCAAGCGATGACATGCGCATCGTGATGACCGGCGATTCCGACGGCGTGATCATGGTCATGTATATGCGGCCCCAGCCCCGCTAACCGGCGTCGATCTTCCTCCCGAACCCTTGCTCGCCGCCTCGCGGCCCTTCTGCTTCAGGTCTCCCATGTCCATTCTCGTCAACAAAGACACCCGCGTCCTCGTTCAGGGCCTGACCGGCAAGACCGGCACCTTCCACACGGAACAGGCGCTGCGCTATTTCGGCACGAAAATGGTCGGCGGGGTGCACCCCAAGAAGGGCGGCGAGATCTGGCACGGGTCAGAGGGCGAGAGCCTGCCGATCTATGCCTCGGTGGCCGAGGGTCGCGACGCGACCGGCGCCGACGCCAGCGTCATCTATGTGCCGCCGGCCGGCGCTGCCGATGCCATCATCGAGGCGATCGAGGCCGAAGTGCCCTTCATCGTCTGCATCACCGAGGGCATCCCGGTCGCCGACATGGTGCGGGTCAAGGCGCGTCTGGACCGCTCCACCTCGCGCCTGCTGGGCCCCAACTGCCCCGGCATCATGACCCCCGAGGAGTGCAAGATCGGCATCATGCCGGGCTCGATCTTCAAAAAGGGCTCGGTCGGCATCGTCTCGCGCTCGGGCACCCTGACCTATGAGGCCGTCTTCCAGACCACCAACGAAGGCCTGGGCCAGACCACGGCCGTCGGCATCGGCGGCGACCCGGTCAAGGGCACGGAGTTCATCGATGTGCTGGAGATGTTCCTGGCCGATGACGCGACCGAATCCATCGTCATGATCGGCGAGATCGGCGGCGCGGCCGAGGAAGATGCGGCCCAGTTCCTGATCGATGAGGCGAAGAAGGGCCGCAAGAAGCCCATGGTCGGCTTCATCGCTGGCCGGACTGCGCCCAAGGGCCGCACCATGGGCCACGCCGGCGCGGTAGTGTCGGGCGGCAAGGGCGACGCGGAGTCCAAGATCGCCGCCATGGAGGCCGCAGGCATTACGGTTTCGCCGTCTCCGGCCCGCCTCGGCACCACCCTGACCCAGGTCCTGAAGGGCTGAAGCGGGGCCATATCGACGAATTTCTGGGCGCCGGGCGAAATTTCCCGGGCTTTTGCCCCCTTTCGGTCATGACCCGCCGCCGAACCGTGCGTATATGTCCCGTCACCGACAGGGCGTGCCGCTCTGCGGCCAAGGGACTGCGACGAACACGATGGCGGATGATGCCGGTCGGCTGAACCAGGTCTTTGCCGAGACCAGCTTTCTCTACGGGGCGAACGCCGCCTTCATCGAGGACCTTCACGCCCGCTGGGCCGATGACCCGGGTTCGGTGTCGGCCGAGTGGCGGTCGTTCTTCGATCAGCTGCGCGACAGTGCCGCCACGGTAAAGGCCTCGGCCCAAGCCGGCGCCTGGGGCCGCAAGGGCGCCGGCGACCCGTCGGAAGAGACCGGCGTGTTCGACGGCCGCTGGCCCGAACCGAAACCTGCGGGCAAACCGGGCAAGGCCGCACCCGTTGCGGCTCCGTCTCCCGCCGCCTCGGCCGCCACGCCCGAAGATGTGCGCGCCGCCGCCCACGATTCCATCCGCGCCCTGATGCTGATCCGCAGCTATCGCGTGCGCGGCCATCTGCAGGCGACGCTCGACCCCCTGGGTATGGAGCCGCCGGTCCAGAACCCCGAACTGACCCCCGAATTCTACGGCTTCAGCGAGGCCGACCTCGACAAGCCGATCTTCCTCGACGGCGTGCTGGGCCTTGAGACCGGCACCCTTCGCGAGGTGCTGGCCATCCTGAAGCGCACCTACTGCGGCCATATCGGCATTCAGTACATGCACATCGCCGAGCCCGAGGAGAAATCCTGGCTGCAGGCCCGCATCGAGGGCCCTGACAAATACGAGGAGAACGCCTTCACCCGCGAGGGCAAGCTGGCGATCCTCAACAAGCTGATCGAGGCCGAGACCTTCGAGCGCTTCCTGCACAAGCGTTTCCCGGGCACCAAGCGCTTTGGTCTGGACGGCGGCGAGGCCATGGTCCCGGCGCTGGAGCAGGTCATCAAGCGCGGCGGCAATCTGGGCGTCGACGAAATCGTGCTGGGCATGGCCCACCGCGGCCGCCTCAACGTTCTGTCGGCGGTGATGGGCAAGCCCTATCGCGCCATCTTCCACGAATTCCAGGGCGGCTCGTCCATGCCGTCGGATATCGAGGGCTCGGGCGACGTCAAATATCACATGGGGGCCAGCTCGGACCGGTCGTTCGACGACAACCGGGTCCACCTGTCGCTGACCGCCAACCCCAGCCACCTGGAAATCGTCAATCCGGTGGTGCTGGGCAAGGCCCGCGCCAAACAGGCCTTCGATATCCGCGAGGCCAATGCCGGCAAAGCCGAGGCCGAATGGGCGCTGGACCGCACCAAGGTCATGCCCCTGCTGATCCACGGCGATGCGGCCTTCGCCGGCCAGGGCGTGGTCGCCGAATGTTTCGCCCTGATGGGGCTGAAGGGTTATCGCACCGGCGGCACGATCCATTTCGTGATCAACAACCAGATCGGCTTCACCACCAGCCCCCGGAACAGCCGCAGCTCGCCCTATCCGTCGGATGTGGCCCTGATGGTCCAGGCGCCGATCTTCCACGTGAACGGCGACGACCCCGAGGCGGTCGTCTTCGCCGCCAAGGTGGCCACCGAATTCCGCCAGAAATTCCACAAGGATGTGGTGGTGGACATGTTCTGCTACCGCCGCTTTGGCCACAATGAGGGCGACGATCCGACCTTCACCCAGCCCCTGATGTACGCCAAGATCCGCGCCCAGAAGTCGGCGCGCGAACTGTATGCCGAACGTCTGATCGGCGAGGGCGTGATCACCGCCGACGAGGTCGAGGCCGAGGTCGCCCGTTTCGAGGAATTCCTCGATGCCGAGTTCGACGCCGGCAAGACCTTCAAGGCGGAAAAAGCCGACTGGCTGGACGGCCAGTGGCACGGTATCGGCAAGCCCGAGGGCGACGAACTGCGCGGCGAGACCGCCGTGCCCGAAGCCCGCCTGCGCGAAATCGGCGCCCGGCTGACTACGGCTCCCAACAGCATCGATGTGCACAAGACCCTGCGCCGGGTGCTGGACGGCCGTCGCCAGATGATCGAGTCGGGTCAGGATCTGGACTGGTCCACGGCCGAAAGCCTCGCCTTCGCCACCCTGCTGGACGAGGGCTTCCCGGTCCGTCTGTCGGGACAGGATTCGGTGCGCGGCACCTTCAGCCAGCGCCATTCCGGCATCATTGATCAGACCACGGAAGACCGCTTCGTTCCGCTCAACAACCTGCGGGACGGTCAGGCCCATTTCGAGGTGATCGACTCGGCCCTGTCGGAAGAGGCGGTGCTGGGGTTTGAATACGGCTATGCCCTCAGCGACCCGAATACGCTGGTCATGTGGGAGGCCCAGTTCGGCGACTTCGTCAACGGCGCCCAGGTGGTCATCGACCAGTTCATCAGCTCGGGCGAGCGCAAATGGCTGCGCATGTGCGGCCTGACGATGCTACTGCCGCATGGCTATGAAGGTCAGGGCCCGGAGCATTCCTCGGCTCGCCTCGAACGCTTCCTGCAGGCCTGCGCCGAAGAGAATATGCAGGTCGCCAACTGCACCACCCCGGCCAACTATTTCCACATCCTGCGTCGCCAGATGCACCGGCCGTTCCGCAAGCCGCTGATCCTGATGACGCCCAAGTCGCTGCTGCGTCACAAGAAGGCGGTCTCGACGCTTGCCGATCTGGCCGAGGGCTCGTCCTTCCACCGCGTGCTGCACGACGACGCCCAGACCCGGCCCGATGTGGCGGGCATGACGCTCAAGCCCGACGCCGACATCCGCCGGGTCGTCCTGTGCTCGGGCAAGGTCTATTATGACCTGCTGGAAGCGCGCGAGGCGGCCTTCAAGGACGGCAAGCCGGTCGACGACATCTACATTCTGCGGCTGGAGCAATTCTATCCCTGGCCGATGAAGTCGCTGATGACCGAACTGGCCCGCTTCCCCGGCGCCGAACTGATCTGGTGTCAGGAAGAGCCCAAGAATATGGGCGGCTGGACCTTTGTCGATCCGTGGCTTGAACTGACGCTCGACAAGCTCGATGTGAAGGCGAAGCGCGCACGCTATGTGGGCCGGCCCGCTTCGGCCTCGACGGCGGCCGGGCTGATGAGCCGCCACAAGGCCGAACTCGAAGCCTTCCTCGCCGACGCCCTCGCCACCCCGAACTGACCCCTGCTTATCCGGAACCGGAACTGACATGGCTGATATCCTGACCCCCGCCCTTGGTGAATCCGTCGCCGAAGCCACCATTGCGAAGTGGACGAAAAAGGTCGGCGACCCGGTCAAGCGCGATGAGCTGCTGGTCGAGCTGGAAACCGACAAGGTCTCGCTCGAGGTCGTCTCCCCCGCCGACGGCACGCTCGGCGAGATCGCCTTTGCCGAGGGCGACACCGTCACGCCCGGCGCGGTTCTGGGCAAGGTGACCGAGGGTGCCGCCGCCCCCGCCGGAGAGGCCGCCCCCAAGGCCGAGGCCAAGCCTGCTCCGGCCGCCGCCAAGGAAGAGGCCCCCAAGGGCGAGACCGTCCCCGTTCAGGTGCCGACCATGGGCGAAAGCGTCGCCGAGGGCTCGGTTGGAACCTGGCAGAAGAAGTCCGGCGACCGGGTCGCCAAGGATGAGCTGCTGGTCGAGATCGAAACCGACAAGGTCGCCGTGGAAATCAGCGCCCCGGCCGATGGCGTCCTGACCATTTCGGCCGAGGCCGGCTCGACCGTCACCCCCGGCCAGGTGATCGGCCAGATCGCCGCCTCGGGGGAAGCCGCCGCTGCCGCGCCGAAGGCAGAGGCTGCACCGGCGAAGGCGTCGTCGGGCTCGGACGATCCGCATCTGTCGCCCGCGGTCCAGCGCGTGGTGGCCGAGAACAACCTTGATCCCAAGTCCATCCAGGCGACCGGACCCAAGGGCAATATCACCAAGGCCGATGCGCTGAAGGCCGCGTCGCAACCGCAGGCCGCGCCTGCTCCGGCCAAGGCTGCGCCTCCTGTCCCGCCGCGCGCCGATCAGCCGCGCGAGGAGCGGGTCAAGATGACCCGCCTGCGCCAGACCATCGCCCGTCGTCTGAAGGAATCCCAGAACACCGCCGCCCAGCTGACCACCTTCAACGAGGTGGACATGTCGGCGATCATGGCGCTGCGCAATCGCTACAAGGACGCCTTCGAAAAGCACCACGGCATCAAGCTGGGCTTCATGAGCTTCTTCGTGAAGGCCACGATCGCCGCACTCAAGGAACTGCCCGCCGTCAATGCCGAGATCGACGGCACCGACATCATCTACAAGAACCACTATGACATCGGCGTCGCCGTGGGCACCGAAAAGGGTCTGGTCGTGCCGGTGCTGCGCGATGCCGACACCCGCTCGCTGGCCGGGATTGAAAAGGGCATCGGCGATCTGGGCCGCGCCGCCCGCGACGGCGACCTGACGCTGGACCAGCTCCAGGGCGGCACCTTCACAATCACCAATGGCGGCGTCTATGGCTCGCTGATGTCGACGCCCATCCTGAACATGCCCCAGGCGGGCATTCTGGGCATGCACAACATCGTCCAGCGGCCGGTCGCCATCGACGGCAAGGTCGAGATCCGCCCGATGATGTATCTGGCCCTCAGCTATGACCACCGCATCGTCGACGGCAAGGAAGCCGTGACCTTCCTCGTCCGGATCAAGGAACACCTCGAAGACCCGCAACGCTTCCTGCTGGATCTGTAAGGGGCAAAAATGTCGGAGGGGCGGGATGGCTGAGGAGTTTGAAGTCGCCCGCTTCATGACGGTGGCTGAGGCCGAGCTGCTGGTTGCCCTTCTGGGCCGGCACGGTATCCGCGCCTGGCTACCGGATCGCGACATGGCCACCATGTTGCCCCATGTGCAGCTGGCCCTCGGCGGGATCCGGGTGGTGGCCTATGAGGAGCAGATCGTCGCGGCCCGTGATATCGCCCGCCGGGCGCGGGCCGGAGAATTCGCCACGCCGGACGACAATGACGAGTGGCAGGCGGAGGCCACGCCCGGCAAGCTCGGTGAGCTTGACGAGGCAGATATTCAGGGGCTGGTCGGGTCGCGTACGCTGATCCGGTGGGGCGTGGGCCTTGTCGCCGGGGCTACTCTGATTGCCTGGATGCTGGGCTACACCAACGATCTCAGGGAGTTCATGCCCTAGCCTTCCCCCAGTACCTCATCCGTATGCTCGCCCAGCGCGGGCGGAGGAAGGTAATAGGCGACCGGCGTGGCGGACATGCGGATCGGGCTGGCCACGGTCCGAATGGGCGCTGAAAGATCGGCGCGGGTCTGCTGGACCTCCAGCCCCCGGTGCTTCGCCTGCGGTTCGGCGAACACCTGATCGACCGTATTGACCGGGCCGCAGGGCACGCCGGCGGCTTCCAGCAGCGCCATGAGACCCGCCATCGATTGTCCGGCCGTCAGGGCCGACAGCTCGGCCGACAGGGCGGCCCGGTTCTCGATCCGCACCGCATTGGTAGCATAGCGGGGGTCGGTGCCCATGCCGGCGGCCCCCAGGGCGGTGCAAAGGGCGCGGAACTGTCCATCATTGCCGACCGCGATCACGACCATTCCATCCGTGCACGGAAAAGGTTGGTAGGGTGACAGGTTCGGATGCGCATTGCCCATGCGCGTGGGGGCGGTGCCCGAGACGAAATAGTTGGTCGCCTGATTGGCCAGCATGGCGGCCTGCACATTGAACAGGGCGATGTCGATCTGCTGGCCCTCGCCCGTCGCGCGCGCATGCAGCAGGGCCGCCATAATGGCGTTGGAGGCATAGAGGCCGGTGAACAGGTCCGCGACCGCCACCCCGACCTTCATCGGCTCGGCTCCGGGTGTCCCGTCGGGCTGGCCCGTCACGCTCATCAGCCCGCCCATGGCCTGGATCATATAGTCATAGCCCGCCCGGTGGGCATCGGGCCCGTCCTGACCAAAGCCGGTGATCGAGCAATAGACCAGCCTGGGATTGATCGCCTTCAGCGAGGCCCAGTCCAGCCCGTATTTCTTCAGCCCGCCGGTCTTGAAATTCTCGACCACTACATCGCAGGTCGCGGCCAGTTTTCGGACCGCTTCGGCCCCCTCGGCCGTGGCGATATCGACCGCCACCGACTTCTTGCCCCGGTTGGCGCACAGGAAATAGGCCGCATCCCCGCGAGATCCGTCGGTCCTCGTGGTGAAGGGCGGGCCCCACAGGCGGGTGTCGTCCCCGGCCCCGGGCCGCTCGATCTTGATCACCTCGGCGCCGAGGTCCGCCAGCGTCTGCGTCGCCCAAGGCCCGGCCAGCACCCGGCTGAGGTCGAGAACGCGAACGCCCGCGAGAGGACCTTTCGGAGTGGCGAGTGGCGAGTGGCGAGTGGCGAGGTGATCCTGGCCTTGGTCGTCGGTCATCGCGCCGCGTCCGGTCGCGCCGTCGGCCCTGCGGTAATTTCACTCGCTACTCGCCACTCGCCACTCATCACTGTCTACAGCCCCGGATCCCACACGCCGGCCTCGCGCATGCGGCACTCGCGCGCCTCGCGGGCGCGGCTGTCCATCTCATCGGCCATGCAACAGACCTCGCGCGAGACCGTGGCCTTGCACAGGCCGGGCACGAGCGAATGCAGAAACGCCGCCCCCGCCAGCTTCAGCAGGCGAAACCCGAACCGCGACGAGGCGGCCATATGTTCGAAATAGCCCTCGTCCACCTCGCGGGGGTGGGCGACGAACAGGCGGTGAAACAGGCGGCTCATGCTGCGGATCATAGCCGCAGTCTGCGCGGCCCTCTACCCGTCCGGCGCGTTCTGGCCTAAACCCCGGCGGCAGGGGCAGAAAAAGAGGTCCGATCAGCGACCCGCCCGCAGATTCAGGAGCGCCTCCATGGCCGACGGCACCCCCCCGACCCGCACCTTCCGCTGGGATGACCCGCTGGATATGGACAACCGCCTGACCGACGACGAGGGCATGATCCGCGACGCCGCCCGCTCCTATGCCCGCGAGCAGCTTCTGCCGCGCGTCGTCGCCGCCTTCCGCGACGAGACCTTCGACCGCTCGATCATGACCGAGATGGGCGAAATGGGCTTTCTCGGCGCCATGCTGCCCGAGGAATACGGCGGCTCGAATGCCTCGCACGTCGCTTACGGCCTGATCGCGCGCGAGATCGAGGCCGTCGACAGCGGCTATCGCTCGGCCATGTCGGTCCAGTCCTCGCTGGCCATGTATCCCATCTATGCCTTCGGCTCGGATGAGCAGAAGTCCCGCTTCCTGCCCCGCATGGCGGCCGGAGAGCTGATCGGCTGCTTCGGCCTGACCGAGGCCGATGGTGGCTCGGACCCTGCCTCGATGAAGACCCGCGCCGAGGCCGTACCCAATGGCTACAAGCTGAACGGCGCCAAATACTGGATCACCAACAGCCCGATCTCGGACCTCGCCATCGTCTGGGCCAAGCTGGACGGCGAGATTCGCGGCTTCATCGTCGAGCGCGATTTCGACGGCTTCACCACCGACAAGATCGGCGACAAGCTGTCGCTCCGCGCCTCCATCACCGGCGACATCGGCCTGAACGACGTGTTCGTGCCCGAGGCCAATCTCCTGCCGGGCGTGAAGGGGCTGCGCGGCCCGTTCTCCTGCCTGAACAAGGCTCGCTACGGCATCGCCTGGGGGGCCATGGGCGCGGCCGAATTCTGCTTCCACGCCACCCGCGACTATGTCGGCGAGCGCATGCTGTTCGGTCGGCCCCTGTCCTCGCGCCAGCTGGTCCAGAAGAAGCTGGCCGACATGCAGACCGAAATCTTCCTGGGTCTGGAGGGCGCGCTGGCGCTGGGCCGCCTGCTCGACACCGGGGCCTGGGTGCCCGAAGCCATCTCGATGATGAAGCGCAATAACTGCGGCAAGGCCCTGGCCATCGCCCGCGAGGCCCGCGACATGCACGGCGGTGCCGGCATCACCGGCGAGATGCACGTCATGCGCCACGCCATGAACCTCGAGACCGTCAACACCTATGAAGGCGCCCACGACGTCCACGCCCTGATCCTCGGCCGCGCCATCACCGGCCAGAGCGCCTTCTAGGGCTCGTCGGTCGCCTCGGCGTCTTCGCTGTCTTCTGCTGCCGCGCCGCTGAGCTCGGGCGAATAGAGGCCGGTGACCAGACGCGCGGCAAAGCCTTCGGGCCGGATGCGCGGGCCATAGCGCGCGCAGGGGTCGGGGTCTGCGATGGCCCGTACTTCCCGGTCCGGCGGCGCGAACGCATCGCCCACTGCGTCGCCGAACGGCTCGGCCAGCTGCACCGCGTCACCGACCCGCGACAGGGACGGATTGTCCGTGCCGATGGCCTGGGCGTTGCGCGACCACAGGATCACCGCCACCTGGCCCGCGTCATTGCCGGCCAGCAGCTCGGCCTCGGCCGACAGCCCGCCGAGGGTGCCGGGCACCCGCACCCCGATGGGCCCGGGAATGAAGAAGCCGCTCGCGGCCGATACCGCCGATGCCGCCCGTCCCGTCGGCCCGATCCGGCTGACCACGGCCCGCACCCGGCCAGCGCCTGCTTCAGGTGAAGGGATGACGGTGAAGCGTTCGCTCAGCTCATAGCAGACCTGCCGGTCCACCTCGCGCAGGACCAGGGCGATCTCGGCCTCCGTCAGACCCTCGCCGGCGCCGTCCGCCAGCACGGCGGGCTCCACGAACAGGCGTTCGACGGCGGCGGCCAGCGCCTCGTCACGCCTCTGCCGGACCGAGGCGCGCACGGTGTCTTCCCGCTCGACCAGCCCGTCATAATTGCTCAGAAGGCCGGACGGCGCCGCACCGGGTGTGCCACAGGCCGTGACAAGCAGGGCGGCCAGCGAAACGGGCCACATCGGGTGGAGCTTCATGGACAGGCCTCATCAGAAAACGTCAGCGCCCCGGCGCGAAGGGATGCTCTACATACGTTGCCGTACGGCCATGGTTGCACGAGCCAGTCGGGTAGCGTTGCCAATCCCGGCCTGCGGTCTATCCTTGCCGGGCTTGGGGAGGCCAGATGACAGACCAGATCACTGACGAGACAGACGCCTTCGCGGCCCTCAAGGACCAGTTCGCGGGTTTGACCGCCCTGCTGCTCGAGGACGAGCCCGCCCTGTCCGAACATGTCGCCAGCCGTCTGATACGGGCGGGCTTCGCGCGGGTCGACCGGGTCGAGTCCGGCGAGCAGGCGCTCGAGGCCGCCGCCGACACCCCCTATGACGTGCTGATCCTCGACCGGTTGACGGCGGGTCTGGACGGTCTCGAAACCCTGAAGCGCATCCGGGCTGGCAAGGGGCCCTCGGCCGACTCCCCCGCCCTCATGCTGACGGCGCTGGGGGCCGAGCGGCAGAAGGTCGAGGGTCTTCTGGGCGGGGCCGACGACTATCTGGCCAAGCCGGTGGGCGACGAGGAACTTCTGGCCCGGATCGCGGCCCAGCTGCGTCGGTCGGGGCGCCGCGCCAGGCCAAACGGCGGCGATGTGACCAATGGCCCCTTCGTCCTGTCGCCCGGGGCGCGGACGCTGCAGATCAGGTCCGGAGACGGAGGCGCCCGCTCCATAGAGCTCTCGCCGCTCGAATTCGCCATCGTCTGTGAACTGATGACCGCGCGCGGCCAGCCGGTGACCAAGACCATGCTGTGGGACCGCTGCTGGGTGGAATGGAACTTCCTGCCCGATAACTTTGTCAACATCATCGACGCCCGAATCAGCGCCCTGCGCCGGCGGCTCAAGGACCAGTGCCCCGAAGTGCCCGACGCCATGCATCCGCTGATCGTCTCGGCGCGCAGCCAGAGTCTGGTGTTCCGCGATCTCGACGGCGTGGGCTGAGACCGGATGACCGGCCCCCTGTCCGGCCTGCGCGGGTGGCTGTCCGGGCGCACCTCGGCCCAGATCTCGGTGGCCGTGGCCGTGCTGGCGGCGCTGGCCCTCTCCGGTTCAGTGCTCATCACCGGCCAGGCCGTGCGCGCGGACCAGCGCCAGAAGGCGGCCCTTGTGGCGCTCGCGGACTATGCCGCCATGGTCGACAAGCTGGGGGTCCAGGCTTACCTCGGCGCCGATCAGGTGACCGAGGCCGATGCGGCCTATTTCTCCGCCTGGCTGACGGCCTTCCAGTCCGGGCCGGTTCAGGAAGACCGCACGCTGGAAGAGGTCTGCCGCACGGGTCGCGGCGGAGCCGGGGTGCGCTTCATCCGGGCCCCCAGCGGCAAGCCCGCGGGTCTGGCGGCGCTCGAGGAGGCGAAGACCCGCCGCCTGAACGGTCTGGGCGACGACGTCTATGTCGCGGGCCTGCCCGCCGGAACCCTGTGCCCCCGCCGCCATGTCGAGGTGGTGGTCGTCAAGCGTCAGGCGGGGGCGCTCGAGATCATCGTCGGCCGGGTCGTCGACCGCTCGGGCGAGGCCTGGGGCCGGGCCGTGCTGATCGTCGGCCTCAGTGGTCTGCTGATCCTCATTTCGGGCCTGATGGCTGCGGTCTTTGCCCGGCACCGGCTGGGCCTGGCCCTGGGCGAGGTCAGCGCCTCGCTGGACCGGGCCGCGATGGGCGACTTTTCCCGCCGCCCGCCGGTGGATGACATCGCGCCCGAGCTTCGTCCGCTCAGCCTCAGGGTCAACGCCACCCTCGACCGTCTGGAGGAGCTGCTGGGCTGGCTGCGCGATTCCTCGGACCAGCTGGCCCATGATTTCCGCACCCCTCTGGCCCGGGCCACCGCGAGGCTGGAAAGGCTGGAGGAAGCCGACAGCACCGAGGAACGGGCCCGTCTGGTCAAGCTGGCCGGCGACGACCTCCGACATCTGACCCGGGCCATGAACGAGACCCTGGCGCTCAGGGATGGCTCGGCCTGGGTGTTCGAGCGGGTGCAGTTGGACGAACTGGTGAAGGCGACGGCGGACCTCTATGAGCCGCTGGCCGATATGAAGGGGGTGCGGCTGGAGGTCGAGGTCGAGCCCGCCTCGGTTCTGGGGGTCCGGACCCTGCTGCAGCGGGCCCTCACCAATCTGGTGGACAATGCCGTGAAATTCTCGCCCGACGGCGGCGTGGTCACCCTCCGGGCCCGCCCGATCGCCACGGGCGTCGAGGTCTCCATCGCCGATCAGGGGCCCGGCATGGACCCGGCCCGCGCCCTTGGCGCGGTCGAAAGCACGGCCGATGAAGACCTCGCCCGCAACGGCGTGGAAAGCCATGGCATGGGCCTGCCGTTCGTCCGGGCCGTGGTGCGCCGCCACGGCGGCATCCTGACGATCGATGATGCCGACCCGGGGGCCATCGTCACGGCGCGTTTCTCGCGCTAAGACGGAGGGCGAATGGATAAGGGGAATGCGATGCGTCGGTCTGTCCTGCTGAAACTGTCGGTCGCGGCCGTGCTGGTCACCGGCATGGCGAGCGTCCCGATGGACGCTGCCTGGGCCCAGTCTACGCCCTTGCCCTATGACGAGGCGCGCGGCGTCTTCAGCTTCGCCGAGGGGCTGGAGCGCACCCTGCCGGCGGTCGTTCAGGTGACCACCCTGGGCCAGTCCAGCGGCCCTCGTTCCGACGATACCGAGGCCCAGCCCGTCTCGACCGGATCGGGCGTCATCATTGATGCCGGTCAGGGCATCATCGTCACCAACAACCATGTGATCGAGGGCGGCTCGAAATTCACCGTTGATCTGGCCGACGGGCGGCTGTTCGACGCGGTCCTGATCGGCACGGACAAGGCCACCGACATCGCTGTCCTCCGCATCGAGGGGACCGGCCTTGCCCAGGTCGAGGTGGCCGATTCCGATACCCTGCGGACCGGCGATCTGGCCTTTGCCGTCGGCTATCCCCTGGGCCTCGACCAGACTCTGACCATGGGCGTCATTTCGGGCCTCAATCGCTCGGGTCTCGGCGATGCGGTCGAGGACTATATCCAGACCGATGCGGCCGTGAACTCGGGCAATTCCGGCGGACCGCTGCTGGACAGCCGCGGACGGCTGATCGGCATCAATACCTCCATCCTGTCGGGCGGCGGCGGCGGCAATGACGGTATCGCTTTCGCCGTGCCGACCCGCATCATGCTGTATGTCGTCGGCCAGATCCGCGAGACTGGCGAGGTCCGTCGCGGCGGCACGGGTGCCCTGCTCAGTTCGCTGAATGCCACGTCGGCCCGCGACCTGGGTCTGAACATCGTGCGCGGCGCTGTGGTGCGCGACGTTGCCCCCGGCTCACCCGCCGAGGCGGCCGGCCTGCGGCCCGACGATGTCATTGTCAGGGTCCAGTCGCGCCCCGTGGCCAATGCCGGGTCGGTGCTGGCCACCGTCGGCGTGGCCGCTCCGGGCAGCCGCCTCGACGTCGTCTATCTGCGCGACGGGGTCGAGCAGCAGACGACGGTGGTCGTCGAAATGTCCGAGGCGGGCGGCATCGCCCTGGGGCGTGAGGCTCTCACGGCGCACGGTGCCGGCTTCCGCGAGGCCCGCAGCGGTGAACGCGGCGGACAGGATCACCGCCTCGTGGTCGAGGTGGTCGAGGGCGGTACACCGGCGGCGTCCGCCGGTCTGGTGGCGGGCGATCTGGTCGTTTCGGTCAATGGCCGGGATGTCTCCAGCCTGCAGGCCCTGTCCTCGGCGCTCGGCACCGATCGCCGTCCGATCCGGCTGCGTGTGCATCGCGCGGGCGAGACCGTCGATCTGACGCTCAATCCCTGAGGGTCTGAGGGGTAAGGCTGGCGGGGACCGGGTTACGGCCCCCGCCAACGCAAACGCCCGCTCCGGCCTGGGGGGGAGGGGGATGGCCGAAACGGGCGATGCTCGCTTGGAGGAAGCGTCGGCCCACTGAAACCCTTGGGAGGAGGAACCCGGGGGGCTGGGGGGGCTGTTCAGGATCCAGGATCGCTCCGGGCTCCAGCGGGCCGATGTGTCTTTCTCTCTCTGCAAGGCGGCGGGCGAAGGACCAAATGGGGGCGTTTTCATGGCCCTGTCATTTTTTCCCATAGCCATGGTTTTTCGGTCGCGCCGGCGTGATCTGCGCCCCTCTGGCCTTTGCCGCAGGGCGCGCTAGAATTCCCCCATGAGCAGCGCGTCACATGACAGTTCAGGGCCCCTCGCCGCAAAGGGTCCGGTCTTTTTCGAACGTCGCGAACTGGATCAGTTGCTGCGGGTCTATGGGCGTCTGGTCGCGGCGGGCGACTGGCGCGACTACAGCCTGGTGGGCGGGGCCGATGTGGCCGAGTTCGCCGTCTATGCCCGCTCGGGCGACGCCCCCCTTTATCGCGTCGAAAAGCGTCCGGCCCTGCAGACCCGACAGGGCCAATGGGCGGTGATCGGACAGGGCGGTCAGGTGCTGAAACGCGGCCGCGACCTGGCCCAGGTGCTGCGCGTCTTCGACTCCCGCCGGTTTCAGGTGATCGACTGACCACCATGAAGTCAGTCCCACGAAAAAGGCCCCGGCGTTTCCGCCGGGGCCTCGATTTCGTCTGTCTGTGGGCCGTCTTTTATTCGCGGCCGCCGAACAGGGCCAGCAGGAACTGGAACAGGTTGACGAAGTTGATGAACAGGCTCAGCGCGCCAAAGCCGGTGGCCACGGCCATCGCCGCCTGGTCGCCGCCCAGGGCGTAATAGGTCATCTTCAGCCGCTGGGTGTCATAGGCGATCAGGGCCGAGAAGATCAGCACGCCGATCACGCTGATGATCAGGGCCAGCATGCCGTTGCCCAGGAACATATTGACCACCATGGCGATCACCAGGCCGATGACGCCCATGATCAGGAAGGTGCCCAGACCCGACAGGTCCTTCTTGGTCGTATAGCCGAACAGGCTCAGCGCACCGAAGGCGGCGGCCGTAATGAAGAAGGTCGAGGCGATCGAGCCGCCCGTATAGATCAGGAACAGCACGCCCATGCCGGCGCCGATGGTCGAGACCACGGCCCAGTACAGCAGGTTCACCCCGCCCGCCGTCGGATTCTTCATGAAGAACATGGAGCCGAACAGCATCACCAGCGGCGAGAACTGGACGATCATGCCCAGCATGGTCAGGCTGACGCGGCCGTCGGGTCCCACCGCGAACAGATACTGCTGGACCGCTTCGACATTGCCGGTGACATAGGCCAGCGCGCCGGCCACCACGAGGCCGAGGGCCAGCTTGTTGTAGACCCCCAGCATGAAGGCGCGCAGGCCCGCATCCATCGCCATATCGGCGGACTGCGGCAGGGACCGCGCAGGGTTTCTGAAGTCGTTCATTCGAGCGTGTCTCCCACGGGACATGCGGCACGACGCCGCCTTTGCAGGGAATATCGTCAGAGCAGGCCCGTCACGCAAGGGAAACCGGACTTGGAGCGCGCGCCGCAGGCCGCTACCAAGGGTCGCATGGTTCGCCTGTTCACCGCCCTCGCTGTGCCGCCCGATATCGCCGAGACGCTTGTCCGGCGCCAGACCGGCCTGCCCGGCGCGGCCTGGCGACCGCCGGAAGCCCTGCACATCACCCTGAGCTTCTATGGGGAAATGACGCTCCGTCAGGCCGATGATCTGGACGGCGAACTGGTCCGGGCGGCCGGGCGCGGACCGCTCAGCCTGTCGCTGTCCGGCGTCGGAGCGTTCGGGGACGGCCACCGCGCGCGAACCCTGTGGGCCGGCGTGACCCCCGACGAGCGGCTGACCGCGCTGGCGGCGCGCTGCGAGGCGGCAGGCCGCCGGGCGGGCCTCGACCCCCCGCGCCGTACCTATCACCCGCATGTCACCCTCGCCTATCTCAAGCCCACCGTGCGCGACGACCGGCTGGCGGCCTGGATCCAGGGCCATAATCTGTTGCAATCGCCCGCTTTCCGGCTGGACCATTTCGGCCTCTGGTCCAGTGTCACCGGCCCGCAGGGCGGCGCCTACACCCTTGAACAGGAGTATCCCCTGTGACCTCCGCCGAGACTGACGATGTCGCCCCCGGCCCGTGGATCGAGACCGCGCGCCTGATCCTGCGCCCGACCGCCCTGTCCGACTTCCCCCGCTGGGCCGAGATGATGGCCGATGAAGAGGCCGCCCGGTACATCGGCGGCGTCCAGCCGCGCCCTGTCGCCTGGCGCGGCATGATCAGCATGGCCGGGGCCTGGGCGTTGACCGGGGTGGCCATGTTCTCCGTGCTTGACCGGGAAACCGGTCAATGGCTGGGCCGGATCGGCCCCTGGCAGCCCGAGGGCTGGCCGGGCCCCGAGGTCGGCTGGTCGCTGCACCCCGATGCCCAGGGCAAGGGCTATGCGCTGGAAGCCGCTACCGCCACCATGGACTATGCCTTCGACATTCTGGGTTGGACGGAGGTCATTCACACGATCGACCCGGACAACCGGGCCTCCTGCATGCTGGCCGAGCGGCTGGGATCGTATAACCAGGGACGCACACACCTGCCCGAGCCCTATCAGGATGCTGTCGTCGACCGCTGGGGCCAGTCGCGCGAGCAGTGGGCGGCCCGCGCCCAGGGCTGACGAAGCAACCGAAACGGGCTCCGGCGCGTAACTGCCCGGACCCTTTCACCGCACAAGGAACACCCGATGTCCCTGTCCCGCCTGATTGCCGCTCCGATCGCGATCGCCGCCATGGCCCTGTCGACCCCCGTCCTGGCCCAGGCCACCAACGTCAATCTCGACCGTTTCGACGGCCGCTGGTTCGAGGTCGTGCGCAATCCGAATAATGTGCAAAAGGACTGCAGCCGCGCCCAGATCGACTTCACGCCGCAGTCTCGCGCCGGTCGCTATTCCCTGTCGGTGGCCTGCACCCGCACGGCGGACGGCGAGGTCGAGGTCCTGCGCGCCAATGCCCGCGTCACCGACACCGCGACCAATGCCAAATTCCGCTTCACCCTGACCGGCCTGCTCAGCTTCGGCGGTCTGGCAGGCCAGAACTACTGGGTCTGGGATCATGCCCCGGACTACAGCTGGGCCATCATGGGCCTGCCGGACAAGTCCAACTGGTGGGTCTGGCACCGCAGCGCCAGTCCCTCGGCCGCCGAGCGCAGCCGCCTCGTCGCCCGCGCCGGCCAGCTGGGCTTCAACACCAGCCGCACGGTGCACACGGGCCGTTAAGGCCCCGCTTGAATGCAGAACATAGGCGGAACATAGTGGCGGCATGTCCGCCACGCCGCTTCTCATGCTCAGCCTGTCGCCCGTCGACGGTCCGCGTCCCGAGACCACGCGCCGCATCACCCGGGGCGTGGCGCGGCTGATGGTCGATCTGGGCCATGCGCCGCTCGTCGAGGTGGCCCTGCCCAATGGCCGCCGCGCCGACGTCATGGCGCTCGGCCCGCGTGGCGAGATCGTCATCTGCGAGGTCAAGTCCAGCCTCGAGGACTACCGCTGCGACCGGAAGTGGGGCGACTATGCCCCCTTCTGCGACCGCTTCTATTTCGCCGTCTCGACCAGCTTTCCGCACAACGTCCTGCCGGACGAGGTCGGGCTGATCGTCGCCGACGATTTCGGCGGGGCCATCCTGCGTGATTCCGGGCCGCAGCCGCTGGCCCCCGCCCGCCGCAAGGCCCTGACAATCGCCTTTGCCCGTCTGGCAGCCTTCCGCAGACCCTTCTAGCGCGGGGCGCGCTTGGCCAGGATGCGCTGCAGGGTCCGCCGGTGCATGCCCAGCCGCCGCGCCGTCTCCGAGACATTGTGGTCGCACAGCTCATAGACGCGCTGGATGTGTTCCCAGCGCACCCGGTCGGCGCTCATCGGGTTGTCGGGCGGCTCGGGCGCATCGCCGGTGGCCAGCAGGGCCTTGACCACATCGTCGGCATCGGCGGGCTTTTGCAGATAGTCGACCGCCCCCGCCTTGACCGCGGCCACCGCCGTGGCGATGGCGCCATAGCCGGTCAGCATGATGATCCGGGCGTCGTCGCGCCGCTCGCGGATGGCCTCGACGATCTTCAGCCCGTTGCCGTCCTCCAGCCGCATGTCCAGCACGGCAAAGGCGGGCACCCGCTCGCCCAGCGCCGCCTGCGCCTCGGCGATCGAAGCGGCGGTGACAACCTCAAAGCCCCGCGACTCCAGCGCCCGGCCCAGCCGGGTCCTCAGCGCATTGTCGTCATCCAGAACCAGCAGCGAGCGATCATCCAGCCGGGTGATACGGGGGTCGGTGTCTGTCATTGTCTGTCTCCAGTGGCGATGACGTCGTTATGGGGGCGCTTCCGGTCAAGGTTTCCGGCCGCACCTGCGACACTTGGACCGGGCTCAAGCACCTCGCGCGGCCAGCGCACGCTGACCCGGGCGCCCCTTGCCCTGCTCCTGTTTGCCGGTCCGTTGCCGATCGACACCTTGCCGCCTGTGCGCTCCAGCAAGGTGCGGGCGATGAAGAAGCCCAGACCCATGCCGCCCTGACTGGGCGAGACGGTCTCCGGCGGAGCCGCCTCCTTGCTCCGGCCGGTCCGGCGTGCGGCCTTCGGCATGGCGGCGGCGGCGATCTGGGCGGCAAGAGCGCGCCGCGCCTTGCCCTGCGGGCGGCTGGTCACATAGGGCTCGCCCAGCCGGGGCAGGATGTCGGCGGCAAAGCCCGGACCGTCGTCGACGATCTCGATCTCGATCCAGCCGGCATCGACCGAGGCGGTCAGTTCCACCTCGGCGCTGGCGAAATCGGCCGCATTCTCGACCAGGGTCGACAGGCCGTGGATCACCTCGGGCATCCGGCGGATGCGCGGCGGCGGCGATCCGTCCGCCACCCGAACCGCAATCCCGAACTCCAGGTCAAAGCCCTTGTGCGGGGCCGCCACCTCTTCCAGCAGGGCCTTGAGGTCGATGTCATCATACAGGGCGTCCCCGTCCTCGGGCCGCTGCGACAGCCGCTGCAGGATCAACCGGCACCGTTCGGCCTGCTCCAGGATCAGGGCGGCATCCTCGGCCGCGGCGGTATCTGCGGGGAAGGCCCGCTTCAGCTCCTTGGCCACGATCTGGATGGTGGCCAGCGGCGTGCCCAGTTCATGCGCGGCGGCGGCGGCCAGTCCGCCCAGCGCCGCCAGCCGCTGTTCGCGCTGCAGCACATCCTGGGTCGTCGTCAGCGCCAGCTCCAGCTTCTCGGCATCGGCCGCCACCCGCCAGGCATAGGCGGCCGTGAAGACCACACCGGTGACCAGCGCCAGCCCGATCCCGAACCGGTAGAGCGCCGGCAGGGCCAGCTCGGTCCCCGCCTGCCACGGCAGGGGCATGGCCCAGAAGAACAGGCCCACCGTCGCCAGCAGCACCAGAGCGCCTAGCGCCAGCGCCTGACGACCGGGCAGGGAGGCCGCCGCCACCGTCACCGGCGCCACCAGCAGCAGGCAGAATGGGTTCTGCAGCCCCCCGGTCAGGCCCAGCAACACCGTCAGCTGCAGGATGTCGAACCCCAGATGGGCCGCTGTCAGCCCCCCGTCCGCCAGCGGTGGATCGGGCCGCTTCAGCCGTCGCGTGGCCTGCAGGTTCATGACCACACTGGCCGCGATCACCGTCAGGCACGGCCACAGCGGCAGGTCAAAGTGAAATCCGGCAGTGGCCACGGCAATGGTCGCGCTCTGGCCGGCAATGGCCATCCAGCGCAGGATGATCAGCGTCCTCAGCGACAGGCCACGGCTCCGCCGGGGCAGGTTGCGCCAGCCTTTCAGCCCCGGGCCGTGCGGCCCTTTATCCGCTTCAAACGTCTCCACATCCCCTCTATAGACCCGGGCCGACACCCGGGGCGAGACGTCCCGACGCCGCAACCGTTCTGGAGGCCCTCATGCCCCGCAAGTCCGTCGTCGTTCTGGCCGCCGCCTGCCTCGGCATCGCCGCCGCTCTGGCGCTGGTGACCCTGATTGTCGTGCAGGGCCGGGGCGAGACGCGCGCGGGCACCGCCGGTCAGGCGATCGAGGCCGGGGTCGAGGGTCAACCGACCGCCGGGGGGCCCTTCACCCTGGTCAACCAGGACGGCGAGACCGTCGACCAGACCCTGCTGGACGGCAAATGGAGTCTGGTCTTCTTCGGCTTCACCTACTGCCCCGACTATTGCCCGACCACCCTGGCCTTCCTTCAGGCGCTGAAGACCGAGCTGGGCTCCGAGGGCGAGGATCTGCAGATGATCTTCGTCTCGGTCGATCCGGCCCGCGACACGCCGCAGGCCATGAAGGACTATCTGTCGTCCGACGGCTTTCCCGAGGGTGTCATCGGCCTGACCGGCACGCCGGAACAGGTGGCGGCGGCCGCCGATGCCTATGACGTCTTCTACAGCAAGTCCGGCGAGGGCGAGACCTATACGATGAACCACTCCCTCGCCATCTGGCTGATGGGTCCGGATGGAAAGGCGCGCCAGACCCTCAACTATGAGCTCGGCCCCGAGACCGCCGCCGACATTTTCCGTCGCGTGAAGGCCCGGGGCTGACCCGGATCAGTCCTGCCGCCGCAGGGCCAGCTGAAGTTCCAGCCGCCGCAACGCGTGAATCGTCCGGTTGGCGTGGATGGCGGGCCAGATCGCCAGCTTCAGCATCAGCGATGACAGGATCAGCACCGCCGACGGCAGGCCCCAGCGCAGGGCCTCCAGCGCTTCGGTCGCCCCAAAGAACTGCCACGCCGCCCAGACGCCGCCGACGAACAACACCGTCTGCGTGATCAGCAGCACGACATTGACCCAGCCGGTCGGCCCGGTGAACGCCTCTCCCAGCTGATGAAAATACCCCGGCTCGGCTCCGGCCCGGGCCAGCAGGGCGCGGTCTTCGTCCTTGAGGGTATTGGCGATCAGGATGTCGATATCGTCGGTCATGGGGTCACTCCTTGAAGGATCAGGTGGTCGCGCAGCTTTCGCCGCGCATGCATCAGCCGCGTCTTGATCGTGCCCTCGGGCGCATCGAGGGCCAGCGCTGCCTCGGCCACGCTCAGCTCGTGCAGGTAAACAAGGGCCAGCGCCGCCCTCTGGTCCGGCGGCAGGGCATCAATGGCCCGCCGCATATGCTGCCGGACCAGCACATCGGGCCCGGTCTCGCGATCAGAGGCCGCCATCTGATCGTCAAGCCCGGTCTCCCGCGCCCGATCCCGGCCCCGCCGACCGCCCAGCCGCCGGCACCGCCGGGTGACAATCCGCAGCGCCCAGGCCGGAAAGGCCAGCTCGTCCCGCAGGGCCATCAGGCCTTTCAGAATTTCGACCCAACCGTCCTGCACCGCCTCGCGGGCCATCTCCCTATCGCCCGTCAATCGCCAGGCATGCCCGATCAGCCGGGGCTGCCACGCCTCGACCAGCCGCACCCGCGCCGCCGCATCTCCGGTTCGCGCGGCGGCGACCAGATAGGCTTCAAACAGCCGGGCCTTGTCGGTCTGACGCGGCGACATGAAGGAAAACTCCCGCTCTCGGAAAGATAAGGTGCCGCGAGCCCCCTGTCCGGTTCAATCGGCCGGCCCGATAGCCGCCTTGCCTTCGTCCGTTGACGACCTGTCCGGGCCGGAGCGCCCAAGAAAAAGGCCCCGACGTTTCCGACGGGGCCTCTTCCTCAATCATGGATCCGCGCGTCAGTCGCGACGACGGCCGCGGCTGCGGTCGCGGTCACCACCGCCTTCGCGCTTGGGACGACCACCCGTGTCGTCCGACAGCGGCGGCTCGCCGCGTTCGGCGCGGTCGGCGTTGATCTTGTCGGTGATGTCCTCACCGGTTTCCTGATCGACGACCTTCATCGACAGCTTGGTCTTGCCGCGATCGTCGAAGCCGAGGAATTTGACCTTGACCTCCTGGCCTTCCGACAGGACGTCGGCCGGGTTGGCGACGCGTTCCAGAGCGATCTGGCTGACGTGCACCAGTCCGTCCTTGGCCCCGAAGAAGTTCACGAAGGCACCGAAGTCGACGACCTTCACGACCTTGCCGGAATAGATCATGCCGGGCTCGGGCTCGGACACGATCGACGAGATCCAGGTCTTGGCGGCGTCGATCTTTTCCTGGTCCGAGGCAGCGATCTTGACGGTGCCGTCGTCCTCGATGTTGACCTTGGCGCCGGTCTTTTCGACGATTTCGCGGATGATCTTGCCGCCGGTGCCGATGATGTCGCGGATCTTGTCGACCGGAACCTTGATGGATTCGATCTTGGGCGCGTATTCGCCCAGTTCCGAACGGGCGCCGTCGATGGCCTTGTCCATTTCATCGAGGATATGCAGACGACCGGCCGACGCCTGGGCGATGGCCTTCTTCATGATCTCCTCGGTGATGCCGGCGACCTTGATGTCCATCTGCAGGCTGGTGATGCCGTCACGGGTGCCGGCCACCTTGAAGTCCATGTCGCCGAGGTGATCTTCGTCACCCAGGATGTCCGACAGGATGGCGAACTCGCCCGAGGGCTCGAGGATCAGGCCCATGGCGATGCCCGAGACCGGCTTCTTGAGCGGCACACCGGCATCCATCAGGGCCAGCGACGAGCCGCAGACCGTGGCCATCGAGGACGAGCCGTTGGACTCGGTGATCTCGGAGACCAGACGGATGGTGTAGGGGAATTCTTCCGCCGACGGCAGCATCGGGCGAATGGCGCGCCAGGCCAGCTTTCCGTGACCGATTTCGCGACGACCGGCGCCGCCCATGCGACCCGTTTCCCCGACCGAATAGGGAGGGAAGTTGTAGTGCAGGAGGAACTTCTCCTTGTACGTCCCGGTCAGGGCGTCGATGTACTGCTCGTCCTCGCCGGTGCCGAGCGTGGCGACGACGATGGCCTGGGTTTCACCGCGGGTGAACAGGGCCGAACCGTGGGTGCGCGGGAAGACGCCGACTTCCGAGACGATGTCGCGGACCTTGTCGAGGGCGCGGCCGTCGACGCGGTTGCTGTTGTCGATGATGTCGCGACGCAGGACTTCGGCTTCGCAGGTCTTGAAGGCGGCACCAAAGGCGCCCGAGTCGACGCCGTCCGGGTTTTCCTCGGTCTTCAGCAGGGCCTCGGCGGCCTTCTTCTTGGCGGCACCGACCGCTTCGTGGCGGGCGTGCTTGGCCTTGTGGGTGTAGGCGGCCTTGATGTCGTTGCCGACCAGCTTCTTGATCGAGGCGACCACGTCCGAGTGGTCCTCGGCCGTGAAGTCGAACGGCTCCTTGGCGGCGTGTTCGGCCAGGTCGATGATGGCATCGATCACCGGCTGCATGCCGCGGTGGGCGAACATCAGGGCGTCGAGGAAGATGTCTTCCGACAGTTCCTTGGCCTCGGACTCGACCATCATCAGGGCGTCCTGGGTGCCGGCCACGAACAGGTCGAGGTCGGAGTCGGGCATCTGGTCCAGCGTCGGGTTCAGGACCAGCTCGCCGTTGATATAGCCGACGCGGGCGCCGCCGATCGGGCCCATGAAGGGCACGCCGGAGATGGTCAGGGCGGCAGACGCCGCGACCATGCCGACCACGTCCGGATCATTCTCCAGATCGTGCTGGAGGACGGTGACGACCACCTGGGTCTCGTTCTTGAAGCCCTTGACGAACAGGGGGCGGATCGGACGGTCGATCAGGCGGGAAACCAGGGTTTCCTTTTCGGTCGGGCGGCCTTCACGCTTGAAATAGCCACCGGGGATGCGACCCGCGGCAAAGGTCTTTTCCTGATAGTTGACCGTCAGGGGGAAGAAATCGAGGCCGGGCTTGGGCGCGCGGCCATAGACGACGGTGGCCAGAACCACAGTCTCGCCATAGGTGGCCAGAACCGCGCCGTCCGCCTGACGGGCGATGCGGCCCGTTTCCAGCGTCAGCGGGCGACCGGCCCACTCAATGGTCTTGCGTTTGATATCGAACATATTTTCTCTTTCGTGTCCCATGGCCGAATTGCCGATGGGGGCGGACAGTCAGGGCTTGTCTCAGTCCTTCGGGCCCAGGAACCCGGGGGCGCTGTCGCACCCGGGCGGGATGGAAGAGGACCGGCGTGGCCCTCGCGTCGTGGAGGCGTGCTGCCTCCGATCCGCCCTGCGGCGGATAAGAGAAAGGGCCCGCAGGCGGGCCCTTCCCGTCACCTGAACCTAGCGGCGCAGGCCCAGCTTTTCGATGAGGGCGGCATAGCGGCCTTCGTCGACTTTCTTGAGGTGGTCCAGAAGGCCCCGGCGTTGCGACACCAGCTTGAGCAGGCCGCGACGGCTGTGGTTGTCCTTCTTGTGGGTCTTGAAATGCTCGGTCAGGTTGGCGATCCGTTCGGTCAGGATGGCGACCTGCACTTCGGCGGAGCCCGTGTCGGCGATGCCGCGAGCGTTTTCAGTGATGACTTCGGCCTTGCGTTGAGGCGTAATCGACATCGTGTTTCCTTTTCTGGCCCTATGTTCGCGACGCGGTCGCTCACGACTTGAGGGCGTTTGGTTCTGGCCCTAGCGCTCGGCCTGTGTGGCTTCGCTGCTTGAGGGCGAGAGGTTGAAGACGCGGTCGGGTTCGAGTCGACCGGCCCGCATCTGGCAGAGGGCGACCAGGGTTCCGTCCTCGAAGGCCGAAACGGTCCGCGAGCCGGGCGAGAGCCGGGCTTTCAGAGTTTCGATCTGTCGGGGAAGCAGAAGGATCGGCCGTCCCTGCCGAAGCGAGAAGGCATCCGTCGCGGTCACGGCCAGATCCGGGATGTCGTCCAGAGCGGTCGCGACCGGAAGAAGACCTTCCGAGGCGGCGCCCCTATGCACCATTTCGCGAAGAATATCCAGCGTGACCGCATTATCGGTCGAAAACGGCCCCACCTGCTCGCGGCGGAGGGCGGTAACATGCCCCTCGGCCCCCAGCATGACCGCCAGATCACGCGCCAGCGAGCGGATATAGACACCCTTGCCGGTCCGCACCCGGATCTCGACGCTGCCTGTATCCGAGGCGGTGATCACAGCCTCATGGATGGTCACGGGCCGGGACTTCAGCTCGAACTCGGCGCCGTCGCGGGCGAGGTCATAGGCGCGCTGGCCGTCGACCTTGATGGCGGAAAAGCGCGGCGGCACCTGTTCGATCTCGCCGACAAAGGCGGGCAGGGCGGCCTCGATGGCTTCCCGCGGGGGGCGGACGTCCGACCGGGCGATCTCGGTGCCCTCGGCATCGACGCTATCGGTCGACACCCCCCAGGTGAGGGTGAAGCGATAGACCTTTTCGGCCTCCATCATGAAGGGGACGGTCTTGGTCGCCTCGCCTAGGGCAATGGGCAGGATGCCGGTGGCCAGGGGGTCGAGCGTGCCTGCGTGGCCGGCCTTTTGCGCGTCGAACAGGCGGCGGACGATCGACACCGCCTCGGTCGAGCCCAACTCGAGCGGCTTGTCGAGGCAGACCCAGCCATGCACGGCCTGACCGCGCTTGCGGCGGGCCATCAGGCGTCCCCGCCCTCGTTCCCGTCGGGCAGGGGCTTGACCACATCCGCCTGGACCCGCGGATCGTCCAGCAGCCGGTTCAGCCGCTCGGCGGCCTCGAAGCTGACGTCGTGCCGGAAGCGCAGGTCGGGGGTGAAGCGCATGTCGATGTGCCGGCCCAGGGCGCCGCGGAGGAATTTGGCATGGGCGTTCAGCGCCTTGACGATCTCGTCGACCTGGCCGCCGACGTCGGTCGCATCCACCCCGGCGCCGAGCGGCTCGACGAAACAGGTGGCGTGCTTCAGGTCCGGCGACAGCCGCACCTCGGTGACGGTGATCGACACACCGATCAGGGCCGGGTCGCGTATCTCGTTCTCGCGCATGACCTCGACGAGGGCGTGGCGGATCAATTCCGAGGCGCGTAGCTGGCGCTGGCTGGCGCCGTAGCCGGCCGTGGCGCCGGGTTTGCGTCGGCTCATGGCGGGGTCTTTCTCGATCAGCAGGGACCGGCAAGGGGCCGGACGACAAGGGGGCGCGGTTTAGTCGTCCGCGCGGGCGGTGTCCAGCGCGGCGGCGGCCCGGGCATCGACCAGCACGGCGCCGGCGACGACGGTCCGCCCGGGATGGACGGTCAGGCCGGCGGCCTCCAGCACCTCGGCGGTCCAGCGATTGCACATCCGCCCGATCCAGAAGGTCTCGGTCGAGGCATAGAAGCGGGTGCGGCCGTCCGGCCCGGTGGCACTGAGGCGCGGCCTGCCGCCCGGAAGGTCCAGCGACGTCTCGATCCGGGCGGCCAGGGCGTCGAAAGCCTTCGGCGACAGGCGCAGCTCAACCTGTCGGTCGGGATTGCGGACCGGGGTCAGCCGATCGAGCGGGCTGAGCATGACGACCGAGGGGTTGTCGGGCGCCAGCAGGGCCCGGACCCCGTCGGGCAGGCGCGAGGTGATCGGGCTCTGGTCGACATAGAAGCGGGCATCGCCCCAGCCGACCCGCACGGCCTCGCCCGGGCCAAGGTCGGCGACCAGATCAGCCAGCGGCCCGCCCCGCGCGATCAGCGGCGCGCGCTCCATGACCAGATCGGTGTGAAAGCCGTTGCTGTCGACCCGCACCGGCACCGCCTCCGGGCCACCCCGCAGCAGGTTCGGTCCGGATTCAGACCAGCTGACCAGACCGAGGACCAGCCCGGCCAGTCCCGCGATCAGGATGCGAAAGGCCCCGCCCATGTTCATCTCCGCAACGCCCGGCGCTCAGGGAATACGGAAGACGAGATCGGCGCAAGCCCGGGCGTCGCCCCCAGGCCGGTCGGCAAAGGCCAGCAGGCGCAGGGTCTGGCCCTGAACCGCCAGTGCCAGATAGCGGGCCGGGTATTCGGGACACAGGGGCTGGCTTCCAGCGGAAGGCTGGATGTCGGTGATCTCGCGCAGCTCGACCTGCTGACCCGGGGCGAGGCCGGCTGCCGAAAAGGGAGGCTCCGACCCGGTGGCGATGCGGTAGGGGCGGGTCTGGACGGCACCGAGGCCGGTGATCTCCAGCTGCGCCCCGTCAGCATGCAGCAGGGGCCAGGGCGTGGATTGGGAGGCGATGAACGACCCGCGCAGGGCATGATCGATTGCCCGGGTCGGCAGGTTCGGGGCCGACGCGGCGGGGGATGACACGCGCGTCCAGATGTCGGTCAGTTCGGCACGGGCCCGGGTCACCGTCTGTTCGGCGCTGCGTTCGTCGAAGGCCGACAGCAGCAGCACCAGGACCAGCACCCCGAACAGGTCGAGGAGACGTCTCATGCGGCGGGCTGGCGGGACGGATCGGGGCACATGGATTAACGCTAACAGCGATCCATGACGGTTCGAAAGCCCTATCGCGTCGAGGGCGAGGTTTCGTCAGGCTGGGGCGACGCGCCCTCGGGCAGGGTCCATTCGCCGCGATAGGAATAGCTGAGCGTCACGCAGTGGCGATAGGTGCCATCGGTCCAGCGGCCCACGGCGTGCAGGGTGATCGGGTCGCCCTGACGGATGCGTCCGGTCAGCAGCCAGGCGTCGTCGGCGCCGGGGCACAGCGCCCGCACCAGTCCCCGACCGTCGCCTTCCTTGACGATGCCATAGACGTCGTTGGCCCGAACGCCGTCGGGCAGGGCGGCCCGCGTCTCCCGGGGACCGCCGCGGCGGATTTCGGCCGAACCGCGCGCCGTAGTCGAGAACAGCCGCTGGACGCTGACGGCGCCGAAGAAGTTGCGACGGATCTCGATGGTGATGCCCTGCGTCAGGGCCTGGGTGACGCGGTCGGATGCGTCATAGGCCCAGAAGCGGGTTTCCGCCGCCGCCGGGCCGACCATGAAGGCGAGCAACAGAAGGCCTGTGGCAAGACGTTTCATGACCGGTCTCCGGTGGTGGGGGGATCAGGCGCGATTACAGCTCGCGCTTGATCTCCTCGACGGTGAAGCACTCGATGAGGTCGCCTTCCTTGATGTCCTGGAAGCCCTGGAACTGCATGCCGCATTCCTGGCCCGAGGGCACTTCGTTGACCTCATCCTTGAAGCGTTTGAGCGTGTTGAGCGTGCCCAGTTCCAGCACCACGATATCGTCGCGGATGATGCGGACACGGGCGCCCTTGCGGACCACGCCTTCGGCCACCCGGCAACCGGCGATCTTGCCGATCTTGGAGATGTCGAACACCTGCAGCACCTTGGCATTGCCCAGCCAGGTCTCGCGCTGGATCGGCGCCAGCATGCCGGACAGCACGCCCTTCATGTCGTCGAGCAAATCGTAGATGATCGAATAGTAGCGGATCTCCACCCCTTCCCGATCAGCCAGATCCCGCGCCTGTTTGGAAGCGCGGACGTTGAAGCCCAGAATGGGGGCTCCTGCCGTCTTGGCCAGGTTGACGTCGCTCTCGGTGATACCGCCGGCGCCCTGGAACACGACCCGGGCACGGACCTCGTCATTGCCCATGGCCTGCAGCGATCCGGCGATGGCTTCGGTGGACCCCTGAACGTCAGCCTTGATGACGACAGGCAGCTCGCTGATCTTCTGCGATCCCAGCTTGGCCATCATGTCGGCCAGCGACACCGGGTTGGCGGCGGTGGCCTTTTCACGCTGCTTGCGCTCACGGAAGTCGGTCAGCTCGCGGGCGCGGGCCTCGGTTTCCACCACAGCGAATACCTCACCGGGAGAGGGCGGCTCGTCCAGGCCGAGAATCTCGACCGGAACCGACGGACCGGCCTCGTCCAGCTGGGCGTTGCGTTCGTCCAGCAGGGCGCGAACCTTGCCCCAGGCCGAACCCGCCACAACGATGTCGCCGCGACGCAGGGTGCCGCGCTTGACCAGCACGGTGCCGACCGGGCCGCGGCCCTTGTCCAGCTTGGATTCGATCACCACACCCTCGGCCGAACGGCCCGGGTTGGCGCGCAGGTCCATGACTTCTGCCTGGACCAGAACGGCCTCGAGCAGCACATCGAGATTGGTGCGTTCCTTGGCCGAGACCTCGATCATCTGGGTGTCGCCACCCAGGTTTTCGGCGATGACCTCGTGCTGCAGAAGCTCGTTGATGACCTTCTGCGGATTGGCGCCCGGCTTGTCGATCTTGTTGATCGCCACGATCAGGGGGGCTCCGGCCGCCCGGGCGTGCTGGATGGCCTCGATCGTCTGGGGCATGACGCCGTCGTCCGCCGCCACCACCAGGATGACGATGTCGGTGACATTGGCGCCGCGCGCCCGCATGGCCGAGAAGGCCGCGTGGCCGGGCGTGTCGAGGAAGGTGACGCGCTGGTCGTCCTTCAGGCGAACCTGATAGGCGCCGATGTGCTGGGTGATCCCGCCGGCCTCGCCCGTCGCCACATCCGTGGTGCGCAGGGCATCCAGCAGGCTGGTCTTGCCGTGGTCGACGTGACCCATGACGGCCACGACCGGGAACCGCGGCGTCGTGGCGTCTTCGTCGTCCGCCTCGGCCAGGAAGCCGGTTTCCACGTCAGACTCGGACACACGCCGCACGGTCATGCCGTACTCGTCGGCGACCAGTTCGGCGGTGTCGGAATCGATCACATCGTTGATCTTCATCATCATGCCCTGACGCATCAGGAATTTGACGATGTCGACGCCGCGCACGGCCATACGGATGGCCAGATCGCCCACAGTGATGACGTCGGGAATGACCACTTCACGCGGGCGGTTCGGCACTTCAGAGGTGCCGCCCTTGCGCTTTTCCTTCTCGCGTTCGCGGGCCCGGCGGACCGAGGCCAGCGAGCGCATCCGTTCGGCGGCGTCCTCGTCACCACCGGCCAGGGCCTGAATGGTCAGACGGCCTTCGCGACGCTTGGGCTCACCGCGCGTGCGGCTGATGGCCTTGCCCGGACCGGCGTCCGAGAAACGGCGATCCCGGTCGTCCTCGGGACGACCCGCGCGCCCGGCGAACCCGCCAGCGGTGCGGGCGGGACGCGAGACCTCGGGCGTCGCCGGGGCGGCGGCGGGCGCGCCCCGACCTGCGGGCGCACCACGGCCACCGGGTGCGGCGCCCGGCGCGGGGCGCGGGGCATTGGCGGAATAACGCACGGGCTCGCTGGGCACACGGGGCCGACCGGCGGCGCCACCGGGAGGGCCGCTGAGGGCGACTTCACGCGCCGACCGGCCACCAAAGGCGGGACGCTCGGGCGTTTCGCGGCGCGGCTGGCCGGGCTTGGGCACCCGCTGGCCGAAATTGACCGCCGGACGGGCCGGACGGGCCGGGGCCTCGGGGGCCGCAGGCGGCGCGGCAGGCGCCGGGGCTTCCGCCGCCGGTTCGGCCTTGGCCGGAGCTTCGGCCTTGACCGGTGCAGCCTTGGCCGGAGCCGGAGCGGGGGTCGGCTTGGGCGCAGCGGCGTTCAGCTTGGCAGCCTCGGCACGGGCGGCTTCGGCAGCGGCCTTGGCGGCAGCGGCCTCGCTTTGGGCGGTTTCGGCCAGTTTGCGCGTGGCTTCCTCGCGCTGGGCCCGTTCGGCCGCAACAGCCTTGTCGCGGGCGGCGCGTTCGGCCTGGGCGGCTTCGATGGCGCGGCGGCGGGCTTCCTGTTCCTCGGACGACAGGCCGCCGCCATCGGTCGGGCGCGGCGCAGGGCTGTCGGCGCGCGCAGGAGCGGCCGCCGGACGGCGCCCGGCCACGTCAAAGCCCTGGGTGCGCGGCTGGACCGGTGCACCGGCGCGGCGCTTGGTCTCGACCACAACCGTCTTGGTGCGGCCGTGGCTGAAGCTCTGGCGGACCGTGCCGGTCGAGACGGAGCCCGTCGCGCGCGGCTTCAGGCTCAGCGGTGCGCGCGGTCCCGTTTGCGGGGTCGCGGCGCCCGTGCCTGTGGCGCTGGAGGTCTCGGTCGTCTTGCCGTCCTGGGTCTTGTCGTTCTCGTCGGTCATCCGGTCGCTTCGTCTGGACGCCGGGACAATCCCGACGCCACGTATCAAACACAAAAGGGCGAGCGCGCCCCGCCTCCCTTTCAGGAGTCGGAACCCTGCCCGTCCACAGCCTGCCCGGGCCCGCCAGGGAGCCCATCGTCACAAGGGTCGTTCGGTCCGTCCCCGGAGGTGTGGCCGGGCCCGGCCCGATCCCACTCCCGCGGATGAAGCGGACGAAAACCCGCCAATCTGTTGACCTCAAGGGCCCAGCGATCCGCGCGTCCGCCTGCAAGCAGCACGCTGTGTATCGCATTTTCCAGCCCCAGGGCCAAACTCAATTCTTCCGCCCCGAATGCACCACACAGGCCCACGGGGCGGGATGTGTGCCGCATGAGGGCCATCAGGCGCTGGCGCCCGTCGCGTGCGCCGTCGGCGGCCTCGACCAGCCAGGCGGCCCGACCGCCCTTGATGGCAGCGGCCGATTTCTCGAAGCCTGAGATAAGCACGCCCTCGCGTCGGGCAAGCCCCAGCTGCTCCAGGCAGCGCCGGACCAGCAGGCTCTCGACCGTGTCAGCAAGGTCTTCGGGAACCTGGACCGGGGCCTTGGCCGCGCGTGAGAACAGGCCCTTGCCGGCCGCGGTGATCGAGGCGCGGTCGGCCGCGACCCACAGGCCCCGCCCCGGCAGCTTGCGCGCCAGATCGGGCACGACCTGACCGTCCGGGCCCACGACGAAGCGGATCAGGGCAGACTCGTCCATGACCTGGCGCGTGACCAGATCGCGGCGTTCCCGTTCAGCCTGTGCTTCGGCGAGCCCCATGGACGGTCCGGTCTCCCATCACGCTTCGACGTCGTCGTCGTCGGACGGGGCGGAGACGTCTTCGGCATCCCCCTCGTCGTCGGAGGCGTCGTCGGAGGCGCCGTCAGCGGCATCGTCGGCGTTCGATCCGGCGAAGACGGTCTCGGCGTCATAGGACTCCTCGCCCTCCTCGGCCTCATATTCGGGTTCGGGCTCGGGCTGCGGCAGTTCCGAGGCGTCGATCCAGCCGGCCGAGACGCGGGCCTGCAGGATCAGCATTTCGGCATCTTCCTGGGCCAGGTTGAAGCTTTCCAGCACGCCGGGCAGCTTGACCCGCTCGCCGTTCTTCATCTCGTAGCCGCCGCGGATTTCGTCGGTGGCCAGATCGGCCAGATCCTCGACCGTCTTGACGCCGTTCTCGCCCAGCGCCACCGCCATCGGCAGGGTCACGCCGGGAACCTCCAGCACGCCGTCCTCGACGCCCAGCTCCTTGCGGCGGGCATCCAGGGCCTGAGCCTGCTTGTCGAGGAAGTCGCGGGCACGGGCCTGCAGTTCCTCGGCGGTTTCCTCGTCGAAGCCTTCGATGTCCGAGATTTCATAGGGTTCGACGAAGGCCAGATCCTCGACCGTGGCAAAGCCTTCGGTGACCAGCAGCTGGGCGATGACCTCGTCCACGTCCAGGGCTTCCTGGAACAGGGTGGTGCGCTCGGCGAACTCGCGCTGGCGGCGCTCGGAGTCCTGGGTCTCGGTGATGATGTCGATCTGCCAGCCGGTCAGCTGCGAGGCGAGGCGGACGTTCTGGCCGCGGCGGCCGATGGCCAGCGACAGCTGTTCGTCAGGCACCACCACCTCGACGCGGTCGGCTTCTTCATCCAGCACGACCTTGGAGACTTCGGCCGGGGCGAGGGCGTTGACGATGAAGGTCGGCTCGTCCGGATTCCACTGGATGATGTCGATCTTCTCGCCCTGCAGCTCGGCCACGACCGCTTGCACGCGCGAGCCGCGCATGCCGACGCAGGCGCCGACGGGATCGATCGAGCTGTCGTTCGACAGGACGGCCATCTTGGCGCGCGAGCCGGCGTCGCGGGCGGCGGCGCGGATCTCGATCACACCGTCATAGACCTCGGGCACTTCTTGGGCGAACAGCTTGGCCATGAAGCCGGGATGGGCGCGGGACAGCATGACCTGCGGGCCCTTGGCCTCGGGCCGGACGTCATAGATGTAGGTGCGGATGCGGTCGCCGATGTTGAACAGCTCGCGCGGGATCGAGTCATTGCGGCGCATGATGCCCTCGCCCCGACCCAGATCGACGACGGTGTTGCCGTATTCGACGCGCTTGACGGTGCCGTTGACGATCTCGCCGACGCGATCCTTGAACTCTTCGTACTGGTTGGCGCGCTCGGCCTCGCGGACTTTTCCGGTGACGACCTGACGGGCCATCTGGGTCTGGACGCGACCGAATTCAAACGGCGGCAGTTCCTCGATATATTCCTTGCCGACCACGGCCTCGGGGTCGCGCTTGAGCGCATCCTTGAGGCGCACCATGGCCGAGTCATTGAACTCTTCCAGCTCGTCCTCGGGCTGCCAGTCGTCCTCGACGATGGTCACGTGACGCGTCAGGGCCAGCTCGCCGGTCTTGGGGTCCAGGGCGGCGCGGATGTCGTGATGGGCGCCATAGCGCGACTTGGCGCCCTTCTGGATGGCCTCTTCGATCGCCTCGATGACGATCTCCTTGTCGATATTCTTCTCCTGGGCCACCGCATTGGCGATCTGGAGCAGTTCGAGTCGGTTTGCGGAAACGCCGGTCACGGCCATGGGTCAGTCCTCGGAGTCGGTAGAGTGGGTGTCAGCGTCGGGATCGGAAGCGTTGCGGGCGGCGCGCTTTTCGGCCCCCGCCTTCAGAAGTTCGTCGGTCAGGACCAGCTTGGCATCGATCAGCCAGTCAAACGGGATCAGGGCCGTCTCGGTCTCGCCGTCCAGATCGATGGCGACATTGCCCTCGTCGGTACCGGCCAGGATGCCCTTGAAGCGCTTGCGGCCCTCGATCATGCGATCGGTTTCCAGCCGCGCCTCATAGCCCTCGAACAGGTCGAAATCGGACAGCCGGGTCAGCGGCCGGTCGATACCGGGCGAGGAGACTTCCAGCAGATATTCGCCGGCGATCGGATCGGCGGCATCGAACACTTCGGAGATGGCGCGGCTCAGGCGGGCGCATTCCTCGACCGAAATGTCGTTGTCGGCGGGGCGTTCGGCCATGACCTGCAGGCGACGGCGCAGGGTGCCGCCCATCAGCCGCACACGCACCACCGCCAGCCCCAGCGTCTCGGCGACGGGGTCGATCATCTCGATCAGGGCGCGGTCTTCGGCGGTCCTGGCGCGCACGCGGGGTGTACTCCAATAAAAAAAGCGGCCGACCGTCTCAGGGCCGCCGCTTGATCACGACGCCGTTTGACGCCGGTCTAACGATGTGGCCCGCCGTATAGCGCCCCCGGCGCGGCTTGTCAGCCCCCTTGCCGCGCGTCGGGCTTTGCAAGCCCCGTTTCCTCGCCTAGAGGCCATCTCATGGAGATTCACTGGATACCGCAGGACACGCCCGGCAGCCTCGGCATCTCGCGCCGGCCGCCCGGCGGCGAGGCCATGGAGGCCGTGCTGGTCGCCAATCTGGGCTATGTCGACCGGGTCGTGACCCTGCTGGAGCCCGAAGAGGTCGAGCGGCTGGACATCGCCCGCGAGGCCGAGGTCTGCAGGGCGCACGGCGTCGCCTTCGACAATCTGCCGGTGCCCGACCATGACATTCCCACCGATATGCCGGCCTTTGACCGGCTGGTGAAAAAGCTGCGCAAACAGTTGCTGGCCGGTGAGCGGATGGTCATCCACTGCAATGCCGGTCTGGGCCGGGCGCCGACGCTGGCCTGCTGCCTGCTGGTCGCCGGAGGGCTGCACCCGGATGAGGCGGTCCTCAAGGTCGGCGCCGCCCGGGGCCGCACCGTGCCCGAAATGGACAGCCAGTACGCCTTCATCCACGCCTTTGCCGAGCGTCAGGCCGCGTCGGCCGCCCGTCGTTCAAAGAGCAAGAAGACCGGCTCGGTGTCGCCCAAACGCTTGTCTTCATAACGCGTGCGGATGTGATCGGCGGGGGCGGTGCGCCAGTCGTCGGCGGCCCCGGCCATCCAGTGGAGACCCGGCGTTTCCAGAAACCGCGCCAGCGCCCAGTCGGCATAGGCCTTCCAGTCGGTGACGAAGCGCAGCCGTCCGCCCACCTTCAGGATGCGGGCCAGATCTGCGGCCACATCAGCCTGGACCAGACGGCGTTTGGCATGGCGCGCCTTGGGCCAGGGGTCGGGAAACAGGATCAGCACATGGTCGACCGAGGCATCCGGCAAGGCGGCCAGCACCGCGCGCGCGTCATCGGCGTGGATGCGGACATTCTTCAGCCCGCCTTCCTCAATGTGCCGCAGGGCTGATCCGACGCCGTTCAGGAAGGGCTCGCAGCCGATCATCAGGGTGTCGGGGTGGCGCGCGGCCTGACCCGCCAGATGCTCGCCGCCGCCAAAGCCGATCTCCAGCCAGACCTGTTTCGCACCGGGCATGATCGCGGCGGGATCCAGCGGCCCGTCGGAGGGATCGGGCAGGGCTACCGCCGGCAACAGGGTGTCGAACAGCGCCGCCTGACGCGGTTTCAGCGCGCGCGACTTGATGCGGCCAAAGCTGCGGATCGGGCCGTGGGAAGAGGGGTCGGACATGACCGCTCCTTAGACGTCCGTCGTCGCAGCGAAAAGGGTGGCCGCGCGTGTGGTCAGGCCAGCGCCTTCAGCTGATCAACCAGATCGGTCTTCTCCCAGCTGAACCCGCCGTCGGCCTCGGGCTCGCGGCCGAAATGGCCATAGGCGGCGGTGCGGGCATAGATCGGCTTGTTGAGGCCCAGGTGCTCGCGGATGGCGCGCGGGGTGCCGCCGCCGATCAGGCCCAGCAGCTTCTCTTCAAGTACCGTCTCCGAAATCTTGCCCGTGCCGTGCAGGTCGACATGGATCGACTGGGGCTTGGCCACGCCGATGGCATAGCTGATCTGCAGGGTGCAGCGGTCGGCGAGGCCCGCCGCCACGACATTCTTGGCCAGATAGCGACAGGCATAGGCCGCCGAGCGGTCGACCTTGGTCGGATCCTTGCCGGAGAAGGCGCCGCCGCCGTGCGGGGCCGCGCCGCCATAGGTGTCGACGATGATCTTGCGCCCGGTCAGGCCCGAGTCCCCGTCTGGACCGCCGATCTCGAACACGCCGGTCGGATTGATGTGCCAGACGGTCTCATCGGTGATGAAGCCCTCGGGCAGGACGGCCTCGACCACCGGCTTGACCAGGGCGGCGACATCGCCCTGCGACATCCCCCTGGCGTGCTGGGTCGAGACGACGATCGAGGTGGCGCGCACCGGCAGGCCGTTCTCGTAGAACAGGGTGACCTGGCTCTTGGCGTCGGGCTCCAGCGCCTTTTCGCCGCCGTGACGCAGCTCGGCCAGACGGCGCAGGATGCGGTGGCTGTAGGCCAGGGTGGCCGGCATCAGCTCGGGCGTTTCGTTCGAGGCATAGCCGAACATGATGCCCTGATCGCCCGCGCCCTCGTCCTTGCCCTCGGCGGCGTCGACGCCCACGGCGATGTCGGCCGACTGGCCGTGCAGATAGTTGGAAAAGGTCAGCGTCTCCCAGTGGAAGCCGTCCTGCTCATAGCCGATATCCCGCACGGCGGCCCGCACCACCGCTTCGATCTCGGCCTCGATGCCGGGGGCCCAGGCGCCGTTTTCCCAGATGCCCTTGCCGCGGATCTCACCGGCCAGCACGACGCGATTGGTGGTGGTCAGGGTCTCGCAGGCCACGCGGGCCTCGGGGTCTTTCGACAGGAACAGGTCGACGATGGTGTCCGAGATCCGGTCCGAGACCTTGTCGGGGTGCCCCTCGGAGACGCTTTCCGAGGTGAAATGGAAGGAGGTACGGGACAAGAGACGAACTCCGCGTGGCCATGGGCGCCAAGGATGGGCCGCCAGACATATAAAGATATACTTATATGTTCAAGCGGTCTCGCAAGCCGGTCAGGAGCGGGGCGATCAGCGCCAGCGCCGCCGACTTGACCGCCATGCCCCACAGGAAGGGCGTCACGCCTGCCTCCACCGCCGGGCCGACGCCGATCCGAAGGCTGAGGCCCGCCCATCCGAGCGCCAGAATCAACAGATGACCGGCCAGCCCAAGGCCGAGGGTGAAGACCATCGTGCGCCACAAGGGGCCCGGGGCCAGGGCATGGCTACCGGCCCCGACCAGCAGCGCCGCCAGCGGAAACCCGACCAGATAGCCGGCGGTCGGCCCGGAAAGCGCCGACAGGCCCGAGGCCCCGCCCGCAAACACCGGCAGACCCAGCGCGCCCGCCGCCAGATAAATCAGCCCCGCCGCCAGCCCCCACCGCGGCCCCAGCGCCAACCCGGCGGCCAGCACAGCCAGCGTCTGCAACGACTGCGGCACCGGCGACCCCGGCACCGCCACATCCACCCGCGCCCCGAGCGCGAGCAGCCCGACAAAGGCCAGGGTGGCGACAAGGGCGACGATGCGGTGCGTTGTGATCATGAAAGGAAGTGGTGCCGCCTAGGTGACTCGAACACCTGACCCCCGCATTACGAATGCGATGCTCTACCGGCTGAGCTAAGGCGGCCTATGTCGGCGGGCGTGACCGGCCCGGCGCGAGGGCGGTGTTTATACGGGGCGGGGCGGCTTGCCAAGCGTCTCCGGCTGAAGCGTGTCGAGAAGGGCATCCTCGTCCGGGCGGGCGGCGATGCGGACCTCGACAAAGCCCAATGCCCGCAGGGGTTCGGCCACAGCATCGGACAGGGCAAAGGCGACGCGCCCGGGCGCCGAGGCGGCATGGCGGCGCGCAAAGGCGCCGGCCGCGCGCGCCGAATGGAACAGGATGCCGTCGACCGGGTCGGGAGCGGTGATATCAGCCTCGACCGTTTCATAGACGGCATGCGGCAACACCCGCACATCGGGGTCGACCAGAGCCGGAAGATCGGCGGCCGGCCGGGTCGGGCCGGGCACCAGCACGGGGCCGGGGGCCTCGTCCCGGATCAGGGCGGCGAGATCGCGGGCATCGCCGGATGCCGAGTGCACATCGCTGAAGCCGACGGCCCGGGCGGCCTCGGCCGTGGCATCACCCACGCAGAACACCGGCAGGGCGCGGGCGAGGCTGATCCCGGCCCAGACGGCCACGGCATTGCGGCTGGTGAAGGCCAGCGCCGCATGGGCGGGGGCCGGGCCCTCACCCGCCAAAACGCGGACGGCCAGCAGGGGGGCGATGACCGGATCATGGCCGAGCGCCATCAACCGGTCCGCCGTGTCGCGGGCGGCGGGCCGGGTGCGGGTGATCCACAGGCGCATGGCTCTAATTCTCGAAGGGCTCGCCATCGGCGAGGGCGCGGTTCTGGACCGTCTGGCCGAGGGCCTCGGCCGCCGCCTCGACGTCGGACGACAGCGGGATGCGGGCGGTCTCGCGCCAGCGGCGGGTGCCGTCGGGGCGCAGCCGCTCGGCGATCAGCACCAGATCCTCACCCTCCTGCCAGGCATGGGCGCCGACGGCGGTGCGGCAGGAGCCCTCCAGCGCCCGCATGGCGGCCCGCTCGGCCAGAACGGCCAACGCCGTGGCGGGGTCATTCAGGGCCGGACCCCAGTGCTCGAGGCCCGGCGCGCCGTCCTCGCGGGTCTGCAGCGCCAGAGCGCCTTGACCGGGGGCCGGGACGAAATCCTCGACCGGCAGAAGGGCGCGGATGCGGTCGCCGCGACCCAGCCGGTTGAGGCCCGAGGCGGCCAGCAGGATGGCCTCGAACTCGCCGTCGGCCACCCGCTTCAGCCGGGTATCGACATTGCCGCGCAGCAGTTCGATGCGGAGGTCGGGGCGGAGCGCCAGCAGCTGCGCCTGCCGTCTCAGGCTGGCGGTGCCGACCCGGGCCCCCTCGGGCAGGTCCATGACACCGTCGAAGCGCTCGCTGACGAAGGCGTCGCGCGGGTCCTCGCGCACCGGAATGGCCGCCAGTTTCAGGCCGGGCGGCGGCTCGACCGGCACGTCCTTGAGCGAATGGACGGCCAGATCGCAGCGACCGTCGATCAGGGCGGCCTCGATCTCCTTGGTGAACAGGGCCTTGCCGCCGACCTCGAGCAGGCGCCGGTCCTGAATCCGGTCGCCGGTGGTGACGATCGGCACCAGCGGCAGGCGCGCGTCGAGGTCCGCCGCCCCCACCCCCAGCGCCCCGGCCAGGGCCTGACGGACGTGACCGGTCTGGGTCATCGCCAGGGTCGAGCGGCGCGTGCCGATGCGGAGGGTGAGCGTCATGGTCGGATCGTCGCCGTTGCGTCGCGGGTTGCGGGCCGCTACCTCGACCCGGTGAACAGGATTGTGGCCACCCCGATGAGCATGGACACCAGAGCCGCGCCCTATAGCACGGGGCCGGACACGGCAACCGGGCCGCTCGTCCTGCTGGGGATCGAGACCAGCTGCGACGAGACGGCGGCCTCGGTGGTGCGTCAATCAGCGGATGGTGCGGTCGAGGTCCTGTCCTCGGTGGTCCACAGCCAGATCGACGACCATGCGGCCTATGGCGGGGTGGTGCCCGAGATCGCGGCGCGCAGCCATGTCGAAACGATCGATGGCGTGGTCAAACGGGCGCTGGCCGACGCTGGCTGCGACTGGAGCGGGCTGGACGGGGTGGCGGCGACCGCCGGGCCCGGGCTGGTCGGCGGGGTCATGGTCGGGCTCAGCTATGCCAAGGGCGTGGCCCTGGGGCGCGGCCTGCCGCTGGTGGCGGTCAACCATCTGGAGGGGCATGCGGTCTCGGCCCGACTGGGCCGGCCGGTGGCCTATTCGTTTCTGCTGCTGCTGGTCTCGGGGGGGCATTGCCAGCTGCTGGAGGTGCGCGGCATCGGCGACATGACCCGGCTGGGCACGACGCTGGATGATGCGGCGGGCGAGGCCTTCGACAAGATCGCCAAGGCCATGGGGCTGGGCTATCCGGGCGGACCCGCGCTGGAGCGGCTGGCGGCAACCGGCACCGATGCGGGGGCCGAACGGTTCGATCTGCCCCGGTCGCTGCTGGGACGGCGGGACTGTGATTTTTCCTTCTCCGGCCTGAAGACGGCCGCCGCGCGCCTCTCGCAGGGGCTGGAGACCGGGGCCGACAAGGCTGATCTGGCCCGCGCCGTGCAGAACGCCATCGCCCGCCAGCTGGCCGAACGCTCGGTGCGGGCACTGGACCTGTTTTCCGAAAGCCATCCGGGTATCGACCGGCCCGCCTTTGTCGTCGCCGGCGGGGTGGCGGCCAATGCCACGGTGCGCGCCCGCCTGACCGCGGTGGCCGAGTCCCGCGGATTCGACTTTGTCGCCCCGCCCATGGCCTATTGCACCGACAATGCCGCCATGATCGCGCTCGCAGGCGCCGAACGGCTGCGTCTGGGCCTGACCAGTGACCTCGCGGTGGCCGCGCGCCCCCGCTGGCCGCTGGACGAGGCGCGGGCCCTGTCTGACCCCACCCACGCGCCGGGCCGCAAGGGCGCCAAATCATGACCTGTCGTAACGGAGCAGACCGATGCAGATGAAGACGGCAGGGGTGATCGGCGGCGGGGCCTGGGGCACGGCCCTGGCCCAGGTGGTGGCGCGGGCCGGGCTGGCGGTAACGCTGCAGGCACGCGAGACCGAGGTGGTCGACAGCATCAGCCGCGACCGGGTCAATGCCGCCTTTCTGCCGGGGATCGAGCTGGATCCGGCCATCCGCGCGACGGCCGGGATGGTCGATCTGGCGGACTGCGATCTGGTGCTGGCGGTGCCGCCGGCCCAGCATCTGCGCGGCACGCTGGAGGCCTTTCGCCCGCATTTCCGGGCGGGCACCCCCGTGATCCTGTGCTCGAAGGGGATCGAGCGCGGCACGCTGAAGCTGATGACCGATGTGCTGGCCGAGACCCTGCCCGAGGCCACGCCCGCCGTGCTGTCGGGCCCCAGTTTCGCGGGCGAGGTGGCCCGTGGCCTGCCGACGGCGGTGACCCTGGCGGTGGCCGATGCCGCTCTGGGCGAGGCGCTGATGGCGCGCCTGTCGCCGCCCGGGTTCCGCCTGTACCTGACCGACGACCTGATCGGGGCCGAGGCCGGCGGGGCGCTCAAGAATGTGCTGGCCATCGCCTGTGGCATCGTCGAGGGGCGACAACTGGGCCGCAGCGCCCATGCGGCCCTGATCACCCGGGGCTTTGCCGAGATGACCCGCCTGTGTCTGGCGCTGGGCGGGCGGGCCGAGACGGTCGCGGGCCTGTGCGGCCTGGGCGATCTGGTGCTGACCTGCTCCAGCCCGCAATCGCGCAATATGAGCCTCGGGCTGGCGCTGGGCGAGGGTCAGACGGTCGAACAGGCCCTGGCCGGAAAACGCTCGGTGGCCGAGGGCTACCAGAGCGCGCCGGCCGTCCGCGAGCTGGGCCGCAAGCTGGGCCTCGACATGCCGATCGCCTATGGCGTCGCGGCTCTGCTGGCCGGAGAGGCAACGGTTGATCAGGTGATCGGCAGCCTGCTGTCGCGCCCCCTGCGGACCGAGACGGACGGATGAGCGATGAGGCGAAACCCGAGGCCCCGGACCCGGAACGCAAGCGCGTCTGGAAGACCCCGGCGGGAGTCGCCCTGTGTGCGCTGGATGACATCGCCGAGCCCGGCTCGCGCGGCTTTGTGCTGCAGATCGGCGAGGCGTATTTCCATGGCTTTGTGGTGCGCAAGGACGGCCAGGTCGCGGGCTGGGTTGACCGCTGCCCGCATCAGGGCTTTCCCATGGCGATCGAGCTGGACCGCTATCTGACGCCCGATGGCTCGCTGATCCTGTGCGGCTGGCACGGAGCGGTCTTCGAACCGCTGGACGGCGCCTGCGTCGGCGGGCCCTGCGCCGGTGCCCGCCTCACGCCCTGGCCGGTCGAGGCCTCAGGCGGGGTCATTCGGACGCTTTGACGGCGGCTCAGGCCGGCGCCCGCGAGCCTGAGGCCCGCTCGTCCCGGAAGGCGGCGGGGGTTTGGCCGGTCAGGGACCTGAAGGCCTGGGCGAAGCGACTCGGGCTGTCGTAGCCGACGGCGGCGGCGACCTCGCCGACGGACCGCCCGGGATCGGCCAGAAGCTTCTGCGCTACGGTCAACCGGCGCAGACGGATCCACCTCCCCGGCGATGCTCCCATCGACCGCTTGAAGGCGCGGGCGAAGTGGAACGGCGACAGCTCGACGAGGCGTGCCAGATCGGCGATCCGCAGCGGGTCGGCGAGGCGGGTCTCCACATGATCGCGCAGCCGGGCCAGCTGGCGCGCCGTCAGCCCACCCACCCGACGGCGGCTCGCGGCGTCCGAGGTGGCCGCGCGGTCGACACTCAGCAGCAAGGATCGAAGCAGGCTTTCCGCCAGCGGGGCCTCGACCACGACCTCAAAAAGACGCTCGACCATTTCGGAAACGAGGCGGTCTGAGACGATTCGACCCTGTCGACGCCTGAGCGAGGCGGGATCCTTCCCCGTCAGGCTCGCAACTGCTTCGGGGCGGATGGCTATCGCCAGGACGTCCTGTGCGGCATGGGCCGGCAAGACGGCCGAGCCGGCGGGCGCGAGCATCAGGTGGAAGTCGGGCGCGAGACACTGCTTCAGCCGAGCCACATCCGGCGGGTCGCCCGCCGCGGTTCTGGCGAGGTGATTGACGCGGACCGCCAGCACATAGTCCGCCCCGGCCTGGATCGACACCTCGTCCGGCGGCCGGGTGGCGCGGATAAGTCGCACCTGCCCGGACATCATCGCCGCAACCTGGGGCGCATGGACCGCAGGACCGGGCGCGCGGCCGATCGAGACGACCCCTAAGATGGCGCCGCGACCGTCCTGGATCGCGTCCTGGGAGATTGACGATGCGCTCATCCGTACTCGCCGCTGTAGCTGTTCTCGCTCTATTTAGTGCGTCCCACGTGCGCGCAGAAGACCCGCTCACGATGTCGCTGAAGACCCCGTCGGTGGACGACACCGTGCTGATCTACGTCGACTACGTCACCGGATTGGACAACCTGATCACCACAATCCCGGGCCCGCAGTTCCGCAACAACATCACCGCCTTCGCCAAATTCAATCCGCTGTTCAAGGTGCCCACGATCGTGCTGGGCGAGGAGAACGACTACTATGGGACCTTCCTGCCCGAGATAACCGAGTACGTGACTCACGACGTGCACCGGTTCAACCGGACCCAGGTGTCGGGCTATACGCCGGAAGTGAAGGCGTGGCTGAACGCGACGGGTCGGCGCACGGTCGTGATCGGCGGCATTTCGATCGACAACTGCACTTTGCACACAGCGTTGGACCTGCTGCGCGACGGCTACTCGGTCTATGTGATCACTGACGTTTCCGGTTCGAACTCCAGCCTGGCCGAGCAGGACGCGCTGGCGCGGCTCCGGGCCGCCGGGGCGGTGACGGGCGGCTGGCTGACCATGCTGACCGACCTCGGTCGGGACTTCGCGTCGCCGCAGTACGGGACGGGCATGATGCAGATCATTCAGGCGCACTGGCCAGCGTCGACCACCGGAACGGTGTTGGACACGACGCCCGACGGCCACGGCATGCAGGCCGTCCGGCGCTGAGGCGCAGCTCGGGACCTTAGCGCTTCAGGCGTTTGGCGTTGGCGACGGCGGCGGTGTGCAGGGGTTTCAGGGCCTCGGCCTGGGTCTTCAGCAGGCCGGTGTTGAAGGTCAGCATCTGGCCGGCTGCCCGGCCCCACCAGCCCATGGCGTAGCTGAACTGGGCCGACGCCAGACCCGCCGGAGTCCGCGCCGATGACATGGCGGCGGCGGCGCGCTGGGCATGGCCGACCTCGGCCAGGGCGGATTTCGACGCGCTGGCCGCGAGGGTGCCGACGTTTCCGGCCACCGAGGCGGCCGAGGCGCTGAGGGCCTCCAGCTTTTCGGTGCCCATCAGCGACAGCTCGGTGACGTCGGCGCGCAGCGGATCGGCCAGGGCGCGGGCCATGATCTCCATCCGCGCAGCGATGACGTCGGACGAGGCCGTCAGCATTTCATGGCTGTCGGAGGCGGTGCCGAGGGCGGTCCGCGCGTTGCGGGCCATACGCTTGCCGTCACGCGTCATCGATTTGGGGGAGGTCATGGGCCCAGTCTAGCCCATCCGCTCAGCCGGGTGTGACTTCATTTGTAAAGGCCGCCACATCCTTGATCAGGGCCGGCACGGCGGCGTCGATGATGCGCTGGCCCTTTTCGGGGCTGGCCTGGGCCGGGTCCGAGCCGATCCGCCCGTCGGGGAAGCGGGCCCGGTAGTCCAGCGCATCGCGGATCGGACCCACAGGGGCGATCTTGGGCGAATAGTCGGCGGTCTTGATCCGGTCGGGATAGGCGGCCTGGGTCACGGCGATCTCGGACGGGGTGGCGTGCATGCCGTGGCCGGTCGGGAAGATCGAGCTGCACAGGGCGTGCACCCCCGGCAGGTCCCACCAGTTGACCAGCTTCAGGGCGAACGGCGCGCGTTCCTCGAGGAAGCTCCACTCCGCATAGATCTCGGCAAAGGTCGCCTCGATGGTCGCGACATTGCCGCCGTGGCCGTTCAGGAAATAGATCCGCTCGAAGCCGTGGCGCGTCAGCGAACTGACCCAGTCGGAAATGGCGGCCATGAAGGTCGAGGGGCGCAGCGAGATCGTCCCGCCGAAGGCCAGATGGTGCTGGGCCATGCCGATGTTGAAGGTCGGGGCGATGACCAGGCCGTCGTCCTGTTTCTCGGCCGCGTGAGCGATGATTTCCGGGCACAGCCAGTCGGTGCCGAGCAGTCCGGTGGGCCCATGCTGTTCGTTCGAGCCGATCGGCACGATGACCGTCTTCGTGGTCTTCAGCCGGGCCTCGATCTCGGGCCAGGACGACAGATGGATCAGCATGACAAACTCCGGAACTCAGATACAGAAACAGCGCCCCCCGCGGGCCGGACCCGCATACGCCGATTGGTCGCAGCCGACAAATCGTCGCTTGGCCCGCCCGTCCGGGGCTGGCAGGAACAGCGGCTGAGGGAGGCGGATCTGGCCCGGACGACGGTAACGACCAAAGCGAAGGCCAAAGCAAAGGCAGGCACTGGCCGGGCGCGGGGCGCGCGCGGCTGGCCGCCCGATCCTGCGCGGGTCGAGACCCTCTTCGCCCGGCTGGCGGCGGTCATGCCCGAGCCGAAGACCGAGCTGAACTTCAGCAGCCCCTATACGCTGGTGGTGGCGGTCGCCCTTTCGGCCCAGGCCACCGATGTCTCGGTCAACAAGGCCACCGACCGGCTGTTTGCCGTCGCCGATACCCCGGAGAAGATGCTGGCCCTGGGGGAAGAGGGCCTGATCCCCTACATCGCCTCGATCGGCCTTTACCGGAACAAGGCGAAGAACGTCATCGCCCTCTCCCGCATGGTGCTGGAACAGCACGGGGGCGCGGTGCCGCTGACGCGGGCGGAACTTCAGGCCCTGCCGGGCGTCGGCCGCAAGACCGCCAGCGTGGTCCTGAACGAGCTGGAGATCGAACCGGCCATCGCCGTCGACACCCATGTGTTCCGCGTCTCGCACCGGCTGGCACTGGCCAATGCCAACACCCCCGATAAGGTCGAGGCCCAGCTGCATCAGATCGTGCCGCCTGCCTGGCTGCCGAAAGCCCACCACTGGCTGATCCTGCACGGCCGCTACACCTGCGTGGCGCGCAAGCCCAAGTGTGAGGCCTGCGTGATCCGCGACCTGTGCCCGTCGGTCTCGCCGGTGGTCAACGATTGAGGCGGTCGGCGACGGCGGCGGTGAACGCCCGCCCCCCGTCCGGTGCATGGTTGAGATAGAAGTCCGGCTCGATCAGTTCGGCTTCCATCAGCAGCCATTGGCCGGCAGCGCCCCGCGCCAGATCGATACGGGCGTAGAGCAGGTCTTCCTCGACCGTGGCCAGCACGCGTTCGGCCAGTTGGAGGGCCACGGGATCGGGATCCGGCTCGGGCGCATAGAGGCCACCGAACTGTTGCTGGATGCGGAACTCTCCGGCGCGCGGGCGTTTGCGCACCGCATGGCTGAAGCGGCCGCCAAAGAACAGCAGCGACAGTTCGCCCTCGGTCTCCAGCGCGGCGATGAAGGGCTGTATCAGGGCCGGGCCATCGGGCGTCTCGGTCAGGGTCTCGCCCCGCGCAAGCCGCGTGGTCTGCCAGCCACCGCCGGAGACGCGCGGCTTGACCACCAGTTCGTCGGTGCCGAGGGTATCAAAGGCGGCCGCGACCTGATCCGGCGTGATCTGCTCGCTCCAGATCGTTGCGGGGATGGGGAGGCCGGCCTCGCCCAGCCGCTTCAGATAGGATTTGTCCGAATTCCAGGCCAGCACCCCGGCCGGGTTCAGCATGCGGACCCCCGCCGCCTGCCAGGTCGCGCAGGCCTGCATCCAGCGCACATGGTCGCGGTGATAGCCCCAGGCCACCAGCGGCATGACCAGATCGGCCCCCTCCAGACCTTCTGCGCTGTCGATATGGTCGGTCCAGGCTTCGGCCCGGGCGGAGAGGCCATCGGCGGCCAGCACGGTCACCAGCCGCTCCAGAACAGCGGGCCACTGGCCGGCGAAGGAGGGGTCGTCGCGGTTGGGGGTCAGGATCACGATATCGGTCATGGGCGCCTCTTAGCGGAAATTGCCCGCCGGAAAACCCGCCCTGCGTCGCCTGCACTGGCCATCGGCGGGCGGGCGGGCTAAGCGGCCCCCATGACCCATTCTGCCCCTACCCATGACGTCTGCGCCGTCGGCAATGCCATCGTCGATGTGCTGAGCCCCTGCACCCCCGAATTCCTGAGCGACAAGGGGCTGGAGCCCGGCTCCATGCGGCTGGTCGACGAGACCGAAAGCGCCACCCTGTATGAGGCGATGGCGGCCGGGGTCGAAGCCTCGGGTGGATCGGCGGGCAATACGGTGGCCGGCATCGGCAGTCTGGGCGGGCGCGCGGCCTATATCGGCAAGGTCGCCGACGACCAGCTGGGCGGCGTCTTCACCCACGACATCCGCGCGGCGGGCGTGACCTTCGATACGCCCGCGCTGACCGGCGGCGCGGGCACGGGCCGGTGCCTGATCAATGTGACGCCGGACGGCCAGCGGACCATGTGCACCTTCCTCGGTGCCGCCAACCAGCTGGCGCCCGAAGACCTCGATCTGGCGCAGGTCGCCGACAGCGCCATCGTCTATCTGGAAGGCTATCTGTTCGACCCGGCCCCGGCGCGCGCGGCCTTTGAGGCGGCGGCGGCGGCGGCGCACAAGGCGGGCCGCAAGGTCGCCATCACCCTGTCGGACACCTTCGTCGTCGCCCGCTGGCGCAGCGAGTTGCTGGCCTTCCTCGACGGCTCCACCGACATCGTCTTCGCCAATGAGGCCGAGGCCTGCGCCCTGTTCGAGACCGATGACGTCGAGGCGGCGACCGCGGCCCTGGCCGAAAAGGTCGAGGTGGTCGCTGTGACCCACGGGCCCAAGGGCTCGGTGCTGGTACGCGGCGAGGAACGCGCCGACATCGCCGCCGAGCCGGTCGCCAAGGTGGTCGATACGACCGGCGCGGGCGATCAGTATGCCGCCGGGGTGCTGTTCGGCCTGGCGCGCGGCCTGCCGCTGGAAACCTGCGGGCGTCTGGGGGCGATTGCCGCCGCCGAGGTCATCTCGCACTGGGGACCGCGCCCCATGACCTCGCTGAAGAATCTGGCCGCAGCCGCCGGCATTCGCCTTTAAGCGGTCCGCTCCAGGGCGGCGACGAAGAAGCCGTCCAGCCCGCCCTTGTCCGCCCACTGACCGGGCAGGATGCGCAGCCAGCCCTCGGGCGTCAGGGCCTCTTCCGGGGCGCCCACGGTCGCCGGATTGGCGGGCATGGTGCGGAACGCCTCATTGCGGCGCAGGAAGGCCGTGACCTGGGTCTCGCCCTCCTCACGCTCCAGCGAACAGGTGCAATAGACCAGCCGACCCCCGGGGGCGACGCGGGCCGCCGCGGCATCCAGCAGCCGGTGCTGAACGTCGGCCAGATTGCCGATGTCGGCGGGCCGGGTGGCACGCAGGGCCTCGGGATTGCGGCGGAAGGTGCCGGTCGCCGAACAGGGCGCATCCAGCAGCACCCGGTCGAAGGTGCGTGGGTCGTCCCAGTCCTCGGCAGGCGAGGCGATGACCTCGGCCGACAGACCCATCCGTTTCAGATTGTCCCGCAGGCGATCGAGCCGCTTGTCGGAGCGGTCCAGCGCCGTGACGGTCGCGCCGGTGGCCGCCAGTTGCAGCGTCTTGCCGCCCGGGGCCGCGCACAGGTCCAGCACGGTGTGGTCGGGGCGCACCTGCAGCAGGCGGGCGGGCACGGCGGCGGCGGCGTCCTGCACCCACCAGATGCCGTCCTCGAACCCCGCCCAGTCGCGCAGGTCGCCGCGTTGGTCGGTGCGCAGGGTATCGGGGGCGAGGATGCGGGCCTCCAGCGCCCCGGCCAGGGCCTCGGCGTCCGTGCCCGGCTTGAGGCTGAGGTCGGTCGGCGGCTCGAGGCTGGCGGCCTTCGCCATGGCCTGCAGCGCGGCCTCGCCATAGGTCTGGCGCCAGCGGGCGGTCAGCCAGTCGGGGAAGTTGGCTACCGGATCGGTGGGCCCGGTACCGTCGCGATCGATGCCGCGCAGCACGGCATTGATCAGCGCCTTGTAGGGCCGGGTCGCCGGATCGCGCTCGGCCAGTTTGACGGCGCTGGAGACGGCGGCAAAGGCGGGCGTCTTCAGCGTCAGGGTCTGGGCCAGGGCGGTTCGCATCAGGGTGCGGACGGCGGGCGGCGGCGGGCGCTTCAGGCGCCTGTCGAGGATGGCATCGATCTCGCCCAGCCGCCTGAGGGCAGCCATGGCCACGGCGCGGGCAAAGGCCCGGTCCTGCGGCTCCAGCGCCGAGACCGGAGGTTTCGACAGCGCCTCGTCGAGACCGTTGCGACGCTCCAGCGCAGCATTCAGCAAAAACCCTGCGGCGTGGCGTGCCTGGATCCCGGGATCATCCGTCATCCTAGACCGACACCTGTGTGCCCAACTCGACCACGCGGCCGGGCGGGATGTGGAAGAAGTCGGTCGGATTGGCCGCGTTGCGCATCAGGAAGATATAGAGCCGGTCCTGCCACAGGGGCATGCCCTGGGTGGACGACGGCACCACCGACCGGCGGCCGAGGAAGAAGCTGGTCGACATGATGTCGAACTTCAGCCCCTGCTTGCGGCACAGGCCCAGCGCCTTGGGCACATTGGGCTGTTCCATGAAGCCGTAGGACAGCACCACCCGTTTGAAGTCATCGTTGATCGGCTCGATCTCAATCCGGCTGTCGTCTCGCACCCGGGGCCGATCGACGGTCTTGACCGTCAGGATGATGTTCTTCTCGTGCAGCACCTTGTTGTGCTTGAGATTGTGCATCAGCGCGACCGGGGCGACGCCGGGGTCCGAGGTCAGGAAGATGGCCGTGCCGGGCGTGCGATGCGGCGGCCGGGCCGACAGCATCTCGATCAGATCAGACAGGGGCAGGCTGTCGCGCCGCGTCTTGGCGGTCAGGATCTGTGTGCCCCGCACCCAGGTCAGCATCAGCAGCACCAGACCGGTGCCGAGCGCCAGCGGGAACCACGCCCCCTGCGGGATTTTCAGCAGGTTGGAGGTCATGAACACCAGGTCGATAATCACGAACGGCAGGATGACCGCGAGGCTCGGGCCCAGCTTCCACTTCCACAGGCGCCGGACGATGAACCAGGCCAGCAGGCTGTCGATGAACATGGTGCCGGTCACGGCGATCCCGTAGGCGGCGGCCAGTGCGCTGGAGGTCTGGAAGGTCACCAGCAGCAGCAACACCCCGACCATCAGCAGCAGATTGATCGACGGCACATAGATCTGGCCGGCCAGATCCTCGGAGGTGTTGAGGATCTTGAGCCGCGGCAACAGGCCGAGGTGAACCGCCTGCTGGGTGACCGAGAAGGCACCGGTGATGACCGCCTGGCTGGCGATGACGGTGGCGATGGTGGCCATCACCAGCACGGGCCAGTAGGCCACGTCGGGCACCATGGACCAGAAGGGATTCTCGGCCGCCGTGCGGTCGGCCAGCACCAGCGCCCCCTGGCCCAGATAGTTGAGCATCAGACACGGCAGGACCACCCACAGCCAGGCCTTGCGGATCGGAGACTTTCCGAAATGGCCCATGTCGGCATAGAGGGCCTCGGCCCCGGTCACAGCGAGGAAGACGCTGCCGAGGATGACGAAGCCGACGAAGCCGTTGGAGATCAGGAAGGTGACGCCATAGTGGGGCGACAGGGCCCGCAGGATCGAGACGTCGTCGAAGATGTGATAGAGGCCCAGCCCCGCCAGAACCAGAAACCAGATCAGGGTCAGCGGCCCGAACCAGCGCGCCATACTGCCGGTGCCGCGCGACTGGATCATGAACAGGGCAATCAGGATACCGGCCGCGATCGGCAGGACGAAGGGCGCGAACATATTGCCCATGCCGGGCGCATCGCGCAGGCCCTCGACGGCCGAAACCACCGAAATCGCCGGCGTGATGATGCCGTCGCCGTAGAACAGCGCCGCTCCGACCACCCCCAGCAGGAAGACCACGGCCGAGCGTTTGCCGATGGCATGCTGCGCCAGAGCCATCAGCGCCAGCGTGCCGCCCTCGCCCTTGTTGTCGGCCCGGGTCAGGAAGACGACGTATTTGATCGTCACGACCAGGATCAGGGCCCAGAAGACCAGCGAGACGACGCCCAGCACGGCCATTTCGGCGGTGCCGCCCGAGCGACTGTGATGCAGGGCCTCGCGCATGGCGTAGAGCGGGCTGGTGCCGATGTCGCCGAACACCACACCGATGGCACCGATGACCAGACCCAGCTTGCCCTTGGCCGCCAGTCCGTGGTCGCCGTGCCCGTCCCGGGGCGCGGTGGTATCGGATGTAGCCTGAGGCGCTGCGGGGCCGGACGCGCCACCCGGGGGCGGTGCGTCGGGCCTGGGGGTATCCCCGGTCATGCCTGGTCTCCGGGAGCCGTGGGAGGACGGTCCCTTCCATAAAGCCGCGGGGCTTTAGACCCTTTCGACGGACGGTTCAATCGTGGCCCCCCGGTGCGGCCCCTGCGACCGTGCGTTTGTGATTCCCGCGACAAACGCCTAAATCCGCATACGGAACCCGAAACCCATGTCCGACAGTCAAAGATTCCCCGTCGCGGCCCACGCCCTGGCCTATCTGGCCCACAAGGGCGCCTATGGACCTGCCCAAGCGGTGCCCAGCGCCATCCTGGCGGCCTCGGTGCCCACCAATCCAGTGGTCATCCGCCGGGTGACGGGCCTTCTGGCGCGCGCCGGCCTGATCGAAACGCGCTCGGGCGCCAGCGGCGGGGCCTGGCTGTTGCGCCGCCCCGAGACCATCCGGCTGGACGAGGTGCTGAAGGCGGTGCACGGCTGCGCCCATCTGGGCTCTCCGCCTGCGGGGGCCAAGGGCTGTCCGGTGGGCGAACATATCCCCCGGCAGGTGGCCCGGGCCCTGATCGCCGCAGACCGGGCGGCGGGCGAGGCCCTGTCGCGTATCACCATCGCCGATCTGCTTGCGGAAAACCCGCCCTCGCTGGCCGGGTTCGCCCTGCCGGTCGCGGCCGCCAGATGACCCGCAGACGGGTGCTGGTTACCGGGGCCTCCGCCGGCATCGGCCGGGCGCTGGCCGCCGTCTATGCCGCCGAGGGCTGGGACCTGATCCTGACCGCCCGCCGCAAGGCGCCGCTCGAGGCGCTGGCGGCCGAGCTGGGCGCGGCCCACGGCTGCGACGCCCGGGTGATCCTCGCCGATCTGGGGGTCGAAGGTGCAGCCGACCGTCTGGTGGCCGACATCCAGGCACAGGGGCTGACCGTCGACGGCCTGATCAACAATGCCGGGTTCAGCCGCACCGAGGGCTTTCTCAACACCCCGCCCGAAGATCAGGCGGCCATGATCCGCGTCATGCTGACCGTGCCGGTCCAGCTCAGCCGCGCCCTGGTGCCGGGCATGGTCGAGCGGGGCTTTGGCCGAGTGCTGAATGTCGCCTCTCTGGCGGGGCGGATGCCCGCGACCGGGGGCGACACCCTGTATGGCCCGATCAAGAGCTTCATGATCAAGGCGTCACAGGGCCTTTGGCTGGAGATGCGCGGCACGGGCGTGCACGTGACCGCCCTCTGTCCCGGCTACACCCTGACCGAGTTCCACGACGTCAACGGCACCCGCGAGGAGGTCTCCTCGGCCTATCCTGCCTGGATGTGGCAGACCGCCGACCATGTGGCCCGGGTCGGCTGGCGCGCCTGCGAGGCCAACCGCCCGCAGGTCACGCCGGGCGTCATGAACAATGTCATGGCCGGTCTGGCCAAACACCTGCCCGACAGCATGGCGCTGGCCATGGTCGGCGGCCACGCGAAACGGCTGAAGCGGATTTGAGCGATGGGTGACTAGTGAGCAGTGAGTGGTGAGTAGGGCCGACTGGGCAGGCAGAGGCCCCACTACTCACGACTCACCACTCACTATTCACGCCTCTGTTAGTGCCCACCGGCCGGATAGGGCGCGGTCACATCGCCCGAGAACATGCCCGGGATGGCCTCGCCGAGGCCTGCCAGGATGAACTGGATGGCCAGGGCGCACAGGATCAGGCCCAGCACCCGCACCACAATGGCCATGCCCACCTCGCCCAGCAGGCGGCTGATCGGCCCGGTCATGGCGAAACAGACGAAGGTGGCGACACCGGCGCCGAAAATGGCGACCAGACCCGCGACCTGACCGGCGGCGCCGATCTTCGTCGCCTCACCCGCCTGGATGATGATGGTCGAGATGGCCCCGGGGCCGATCAGCAGCGGCATGGCAAACGGCACGATCAGCCGCTGGAACCGGCGACGGGCATAGCCGCGGACATCGGCCAGATCGGACTGGGCGTCGGCATCGGCGAAGATTTTCAGGAAGTCCTCGCGGGCCATGTCGAGGCCGAGCAACAGCAACAGGATGCCGCCGGCGATCCGGAAGGCCGCCAGCGAAATGCCGAAAAACTCCAGCAGCGCCAGGCCGGTGAAGAAGAAGAAGACCAGAAAGGCGACGATGAACAGGCAGATCAGCGCCGACACCGACATCCGCTGGCTCAGGGTCGCCCCCGCTGTGGCCGCCGCGAAAATCGGGATGTTGCCGATCGGATCGACCAGGGCGAACAGGGCTACGAACAGGTTGACGCCAAGATCGACCGCGCCCATGGCTGATAGTCCCCTGTCTGGATCCGTCCGGTGAGGTGTGGCGCGCCCCGGCGCCCCCATGCCCCTCCCATAGCCGCTTGCAAGGAGCCCGTCGATGACCTCTCCCGTTCTCGCCGACCCGCGTCTGATCGTCGGGCTGGACCTGCCGTCGGTCGAGGCCGCCGAGGCCATGGTGGACCGGATCGCGGACGGGGTGACGGCCTATAAGGTCGGGCTGAGCCTGCTGGCCCGGCCGGGCGGGGTGGCCTTTGCCCACACACTGCGGGCGCGCGGCAAGCGGGTGTTCCAGGACTGGAAGCTGCACGACATCGGCGCCCAGGTGGAGGGCGCGGCCCGCGCCGTGGCCGAGGGCGGCTGTGACCTGCTGACGGTTCATGCCGAGCCGCAGGTGATGGCGGCCGCCATCCGGGGCCGGGATGCGGCGGGGACGGCCACAAAACTTCTGGGCGTGACCGTGATGACCAGCCTGTCCGACGCGGATCTGGTCGAGATCGGCTATGGCCAGTCGGCGTCCGATCTGGTCGAGCGACGGGTGCGTCAGGCGCTCGATCTGGGCATGGACGGGGTGGTGTCCAGCCCGCTGGAGGCCGCCCGAGTCCGCGCCCTCGCCGAAGCAGCGGGTCGTCCGGACTTTCTGATCGTCACCCCGGGCGTACGACCGGCCGGGGCTGACCACGGCGACCAGCAGCGGGTGGCAACCCCGTCAGAGGCGTTGAGAGCCGGTGCGACCCATCTGGTCGTGGCGCGGCCCGTCGTGGCGGCGGATAGCCCGGTGATGGCGGCGGCGCGGATTGCCGCTGAAATGCTCGAGGTCTAGCGGTCGTACATATAGACGTCGGAACAGTCGCAGTCCCGGCGGCGGTCGTAGCGACGATCCCGCCGGTCATAGCGGTCGCGCCGGTGGTCGGACCGGGGCCGGTCATCCTGATAGCCGTATTCGTCGCGATAGCCCTGATAGCCGCTGTAGCCGTAGCGACCCCCGCGATCGTGGCCGCGATCATATCCCCGGCCATAGCCGTCGTGACGCTGGCGATAGCGATAGGCATAGCCATCATGCGGGCGCGGCGGCTGGTAATAGCCTCCTCCGTAACCGTAGTCGTCATAGCCGTAGCCACCCCGACCGGTGGCCGCAGCCCCGGTCGCGGCATAGACCCGCGTCTCGCCCTCATAGACGGCCCCGGCAGCCCCGGTGCGCGGATAGCTGTAGCCATAATCATAGGGCGAGGGCTGGCCATAGGTCACAACCACCCGGCTGTCCGCCCGGCCATAGCTCTGGCCGTAGCTGCCATAGCTGGCATAGGCCTGCGCCGGGGGGCGATAGTGATCCCGGTATTGTGCGGCGGCGGGCGTGGCGGCCGCCAGCGTCAGGGCCGCAAGGCCGGCACCCAATGGCAGGGCGCGGGGGGCCAGGGCGCGAAAGGAGCGGGGGGTCGACATCGCCTAGTCCTCGAAATCGCCGGTATGGCGGGATTAACGAGAGGTTAACGCCATGCCCGGCGGATCGTTCGTTTTTCCCCTTGAAGGCGACGGACTCGCCCGGAACATGACCTAGAAGTCGACGGCCAGGCCCTTGCGTTCCCAGTCGCCATAGCGCGTCGGCTCCAGCCCGCGCGGGCCGCCGACCTCGTCCGAAGGCGCCCCGACGGCATCGGCTTCGGCGTTTCGGGCCGCCGCCTCTTCCAGAGCGCGCCGCTCGACAGGCGTCAGGGGGCGGTCCGGTGTCGCACCGGGCAGGTCGGCGTTGTGGACCGGGGCTTCCAGCGGGGGGGTGGGCGCTTCGGTCACAGGCGGGTCCTCTTGAGGCGCGGCGGGGCTGACGACACATAGGAGACCGGCGACGACACGGCCAGCCCGCCCGTCTCATCCGCCCGCAGTCAGAGTTCCCGTCCGGTCATGAACCACGCCAAGACCTTCCTTCTGCTGGCCGCCCTGACGGCCCTGTTCGTCGGCATCGGCTATCTGATCGGCGGCGCCACGGGCATGGTCATAGCGCTGGGTCTGGCGGCGGCGCTCAACCTGGTCAGCTACTGGAACGCCGACAAGATCGTCTTGCGGCTCTACAAGGCCCAGCCGGTCGACGGGACCCACCCCAATGCCGTGGTGCGCGCCTATGTCGCCGATGTTCTGGCGATGGCCGAGGGCGCCGGCCTGCCCCGCCCGGTCGTGGCCATCATCCCGTCGGATCAGCCCAACGCCTTTGCCACCGGCCGCAATCCGGAAAACGCTGCCGTCTGCGCCACCTCGGGCCTGCTGGACCTGCTGACGCGCGATGAGGTGCGCGGCGTCATGGCGCATGAGCTGGCCCATGTGAAGAACCGCGACACCCTGGTGATGACGGTGACGGCGACGGTCGCCGGGGCCATTTCGGCCCTGGCCAATTTCGCCCTGTTCTTCGGCGGCGATCGCGAGCGCACCGGCGGACTGATCGGCACCCTGGCCCTGATGCTGCTCGCTCCTCTGGCCGCCGGTCTGGTGCAGATGGCCATCAGCCGCACCCGCGAATATGAGGCGGACCGAATCGGCGCCGATATCGCCGGCGATCCGCACGCCCTCGCTTCGGCCCTCGAGAAGATCGAGGCCTATGCCCGGCGCATCCACAACCCGGTGGCCGAACGCAATCCGGCCTCGGGCCAGCTGTTCATCATCAACCCGCTGGCGGGCAAGGGGGCCGACAGCCTGTTCTCGACCCACCCGGCCACCGGCAACCGCATCAAGGCCCTGAGGGCGCTGGCTGTTTCCACGGGCGCCGCTCCGCTGCGGCGGCGTCCGGTGGTGGGTGTATCGCCGGCCACCACGGTGCCGACCACGCCGGCCGCCCCGCGCGGCCCGTGGGGCTAGGTCCGCCGACATACGGCAGGGCTTGCGCTCGCGGGCATCTGGTTCTTTAAGCGCGGCCATCGTTTCGTGCGCCTCCCCGCGCCCCCTCCCCGAGGTATCCGCCATGTCCGATTTCAAGCCCAAGAAGGTTGTCCTTGCCTATTCGGGCGGGCTCGACACCTCCATCATCCTGAAATGGCTCGAGACGGAGTACGGCGCCGAGGTGGTGACCTTCACCGCCGATCTGGGCCAGGGCGAGGAACTGGAGCCCGCGCGCGAAAAGGCCCTGCGCATGGGCATCAAGCCCGAGAACATCTTTATCGACGACCTGCGCGAGGAATTCGTGCGGGACTTCGTCTTCCCCATGTTCCGCGCCAATGCCCTCTATGAAGGCCAGTATCTGCTGGGCACCTCCATCGCCCGGCCGCTGATCGCCAAACGCCAGATCGAGATCGCCCGCATGGTCGGGGCCGACGCCGTCTGTCACGGCGCCACCGGCAAGGGCAATGATCAGGTCCGGTTCGAACTGGGCTATTATGCGCTGGAGCCGGACATCCGCGTCATCGCCCCCTGGCGCGAGTGGGAGTTCAAGTCGCGCGAGGCCCTGCTCGACTTTGCCGAAAAGCACCAGATCCCGATCGCCAAGGACAAGCGCGGCGAGGCGCCCTTCTCGGTCGACGCCAACCTTCTGCACAGCTCGTCCGAGGGCAAGGTGCTGGAGGACCCGGCGGTCGAGGCGCCCGAATTCGTCTATCAGCGCACCATCGCGCCCGAGGATGCGCCCGATCAGGCCACCGTCATCGAGATCGGCTTCGAGCGCGGCGACGCGGTCTCTATCGACGGCGAGGCCCTGTCGCCCGCCACCCTGCTGGCCCGGCTGAACGATCTGGGCCGGGACAACGGCATCGGCCGTCTGGATCTGGTCGAGGGCCGGTTCGTCGGCATGAAGTCGCGCGGCATCTATGAAACGCCGGGCGGTACCATCCTGCTGGCCGCGCACCGCGGGATCGAGTCGATCACCCTCGACCGCGGCGCCATGCATCTGAAGGATGAGCTGGCGGTCCGCTATGCCCAGATGATCTACAACGGCTTCTGGTTCGCCCCCGAGCGCGAGATGCTGCAGGCGGCCATCGACAAGAGCCAGGAACAGGTCACCGGCACGGTGCGGGTCAAGCTTTACAAGGGCAATGCCGCCGTCATCGGTCGCGAGAGCCCGCTCAGCCTCTACGATCAGGATCTGGTCACCTTCGAGGAGGGCGTCCAGGCCTATGACCACCGCGACGCGGCCGGTTTCATCAAGCTGAACGCCCTGCGCCTGCGGGTGCTGGAGCGCCGGAATCGCCGGACGGGCGGGGCCTGAAGACGCCGCTGGGCAAGACGACCACGCAGCCTTACCGCGATTTCACTTGAAGGTCGGCGGCGTTGGGTAAAGGCTGGGGGTAGCGATTATCCCCAAGCCCAAAGGCTCTTTCCCATGCGTCGTCTGATCCTCTCCGCCGTTGCCGTTTCTGCCCTCGGCCTGTCGGCTCTCGCCCTGCCCGCCGTGGCGGCCCCCGCCGCTGCGGTCGCCGTCGCCCAGGACCCCGTCACCGAGGCCGAGCTTGAAGCCCGCGCCGCGGCCTTCGAGGTCACGCTCGAGGCCCTGGTTGTCGAGATCGAAGCCATTCGCGCCGACACCAGCCTGTCCGAAGAAGACCGCCAGGCCCGCATGCAGGCCGCCATCGACCGCAAGAAGCCCGAGATTGACGGCTTCGTTGCCATGCTTTCGGGCTTTGTCCGCCAGCAGACCCTCGACGAGGGCGGCACGGCCGAAGACGCTGAACTGGCCGCCGGCATGATCGAGGACATGTTCGTCGAAATGCTGATCCCGGGTCTGCTGTCCGGCGAACTGGCCGCCAGCATGGCCGGCGAAGGCGAATAAGCCGCCCCTTTCTCTCTCTCAGGAGGTCTGACCATGATCCGTGCCCTGTCGCTTGCCGCCGCCCTGGCCCTGCTGCCGGTCTCCATGGCCATGGCCCAGACCTCCGAGCCGGAGTCCGCTGAAGCCGCCCTTGAAGCCGCCGCCGAGGTCTTCGAGGGCCGGATGGACGAGTTCGCCGAACGCGCCGAGGCGATTTCGGAAGACGACAGCCTGACCGAGGACCAGAAGGAAGCCGCCGTCATGGCGCTGTGGGGCGAGTATCAGCCCGACGTCCTGGCCTTCACCCAGACGGTCTCGGTGTCCGTGTCCGGCATCGTCGCCGAGGCCCTGGCCGAGGTCGATATCGAGGCCGTGGTGGCTGAGGCTCTGGCGGAGGCCGATCAGGCCGGTGGCATGGGCATCGCCGAAGCGGTCGCCGTGGGTCAGGGCATGATGACCAATGGTGCCTGGGCCAGCGACGACCCCGAACACCAGGCCACCTACGGCCTCATGGCCGACTACGCCCTCGGCATGGCCATGGACGAGGCCCAAATCGACCTCGAGGCCGATCCCGAGGACTGAGGTCTGAAAGTCCCCCGTCTCCCCGGCGCAGGCCGGGGCCCAGAGAATGGGCAGAGGGACAGAATGCGAAGGCGGTCGGGTCTACAGACCTCCGACCATCCGTTTTTCTGCGGCCCGGCCTTCGCCGGGGAAGCGGATGAATGTCCGACTGGTGACCGCAACTGCGCTAACCGCCGCCGGAAACATCAGCCCTTTCAAGGTCCCTGCCGTTTCCCGCATTGATCTTCCCGCCTTGGTCGCGGCATCGTCCATGCTGTCCGGTTGCCGATACCCCGACCGGAGGAGGGCGAGAATTCAGACGGTTCAGACGGTTCAGACGGTAAAAATTGATCTCCTCCCCATTCATGGGGAGGGGGACCCTGCGCAGCCTCGGCGAAGCAGGGTGGAGGGGGCGGCGCCGTCGTAAGAAATCAGGAGCCCTCACACCATCCGCCGTCGTCGTCACCCCCTCCGTCACGGTGCTCCGCACCGCGCCACCTCCCCACGCGTGGGGAGGAGATGAGGGTGGCGTCCATTCCAGACGATTCAGACTATTCAGACGGTATTTTTCGATGAGTGCAACGCATCTGAAATCGGCCTATGGCTGGTTTTCCGCCCAGCCTGAGCCAACGCCCGTGAGCCCGATCCTGTGAGCCTGCCGCCCGAGACCGTTCCGACGCCCGAGGCCACGGCCACCACCACCCCCGGCGGAACCACCCCGGCCGGCGCCCCGGCCCGGCGCGAGGGCGGCATGATGCGGTCCTCGGCCATCTTCAGCGGCCTGACCCTGATCAGTCGCGGGGCCGGCTTTGCCCGCGATGTGGTCATCTCGGCGGCGCTCGGAGCCTCGGCCGGGCCCGCCGCCGATGCCTATAATACGGCCCTCAGCTTCCCCAATCTGTTCCGGCGCATCTTTGCCGAGGGCGCCTTTGCCGCCGCCTTCGTGCCCGCCTATGCCCGGACGCTCGAAACCGACGGGCCCGAGGCGGCCGACCGCGTCGCCACCCAGGCGCTGGCCATGGTGGCCATGGTCACCGTGATCCTGACGATCGTCGCCCAGCTGGCCATGCCGTGGATCATGACGGTCATCAACGTCGGCTTCCTCGACGATCCGGCGCGCTTCAAACTGGCCGTGGTCCTGACCCAGATCACCATGCCCTATCTGCCGTGCATGGCGGTGGCGGCCCTGTTGTCCGGCGTACTGAATGCGCGCGGGCGGTTCATCGTCTCGGGCGCCTATCCGATCCTGCTGAACCTGATCATGCTGGCCGCCGTCATCCCGGCGACGGGTGGACAGGTCGGCGCGGCCTATGCGGCGTCGTGGGCCGTGCTGGCGGCGGGCGTGGCCCAGGCCGGCCTGTGCTGGTGGGCGGTGCGCAAGGCCGGGGCCAATATCCATCTGGCGATCCCGCGCCTGACGCCGGCGGTCAAGGCCATCATCATTACCGCCATCCCGGCCGCCATCGGCAATTCGGCAACCCAGCTGAATGTCTTCGTCTCCGGCAATCTGGCGAGTCTGGTGGACGGGGGCCGCAGCTGGCTGGCGACGGCCGATCGCCTGTACCAACTGCCGCTCGGCCTGGTCGGGGTGGCGATCGGCATTGCCCTGCTGCCGCGTCTGTCGGCGGCGGTGGCCTCCAACGACCATGAGCGGCAGAAGACCTCCATGGATCAGGCCGTGCTTCTGTCCATGGCCCTGACCCTGCCGGCCGCTGCGGCCCTGATGGGCATGCCCTATTTCCTGGTCGATGCCCTGTTCGCGCGCGGCGCCTTCCTCGACGTCGATGCCCGCGCCACGGCCGAGGCCCTGTTCCAATTCGGTTGGGGCGTGCCCGCCTTTGTCCTGATCCGCATTCTGGCCCCGGCCTTCTTTGCCCGCGGCGATACGAAGAGCCCGATGCGCTTTGCCCTGGTGTCGGTGGTTGTGAATGTGGCGCTGGCTGTCCTCCTGTTCTTCGGAGCCGATATGGGCGTGCCCGGCATCGCCGCCGCCGTCAGCGCTGCGGCCTGGTCCAATGCCGGCCTGCTGGCGCTGACCCTGTGGCGGCGCGACGACTACCGGCCGAGCCCGGCGCTGGTCTCGCGCCTGATCCGCATCGCCTTCGCCGCCGCCGGCATGGGCCTGCTGGCCGCCGTCGCCACCTGGGCGCGTCCGTATTATGAGCCCGAAATCGGCGACCTGCTGGCCGGGCTCGGCCTCGACCACGGCGCCAAGGAGCTCTCGGTCCTGCTGGTCACCGCCCTCGGCGGCCTGGCCTATGCCGTCCTGGCCCTCGCCACCCGGGCCGTACGCATCTCCGAGCTGAAGGCGCTGGTCCAGCGCGGCAATGGAGCGAAGGCCTGATGCCCCCACTTGCCACCCCGCCCCGGCTGGGGCATGGCCCTGACCATGACTGATACGCCTCCTGTCTATTCCGGTCCGCGCCGCATTCTCAGCGGCATCCAGGCTTCGGGTGCCCTGCACCTCGGCAACTATCTGGGGGCGCTGAAGCGCTTCACCCAGCTGCAGGACGCGGGGGCGCCCTGCTTCCTGTTCGTCGCCGACCTGCACGCCATCACCGTCTGGCAGGAGCCCGAGAAACTGGCCGCCCAGACGCGCGAGATCGCCGCCGCCTATCTGGCCTCCGGCCTTGACCCGGCGCGCTCGGTGATCTTCCCGCAGTCGGCCGTGCGCGCCCATGCGGAACTGGCCTGGGTGTTCAACTGCGTCGCCCGCCTCGGCTGGCTGGACCGCATGACCCAGTTCAAGGAGAAGTCGGGCAAGCACAAGGAACGCGCCTCGGTCGGCCTCTATACCTATCCGGTGCTGCAGGCCGCCGACATCCTGGTCTACAAGGCCACCGAGGTCCCCACCGGCGAGGATCAGAAACAGCATCTCGAGCTGACCCGCGACATCGCCCAGAAGTTCAACAATGACTTTGGCGTGCCGGGCTTCTTCCCCATCCCCGATCCGGTCATCCAGGGCCCGGCCCCGCGCGTGATGAGCCTGCGCGATGGTCAGGCCAAGATGTCCAAATCGGATCCGTCCGACCTCAGCCGCATCAATCTGACCGATGACGCCGACACCATCGCCGCCAAGGTGAGGAAGGCCAAGACCGACCCCGAGCCCCTTCCCGAGACCATGGAGGAGCTGGAAGGACGGCCCGAGGCCAAGAACCTCGTCACCCTCTATGCCGCCCTGTCGGACCAGTCGAAAGAGGCCGTGCTGGCCGAGTTCGCCGGGCAGGGCTTTGGCGCCTTCAAGCCGAAACTGGCCGAGGTGGCGGTCGCCGCCATGGCGCCGGTCACGGCCGAGATGCGCCGCCTGATGGCCGACCCCGCCGAGATCGACCGCGTGCTGGCTGACGGCGCCGAACGCGCCGCCACCGTCGCCGACCCGGTCGTCGACGAGGTCAAACGGATCGTGGGCTTCTGGAGGGGGTAGGATGAGCGAGCACACCGCCACCATCGACTGGTCGCGCGGCGATCAATCGTTCACTGACGGGGTCTATTCCCGCGGCCACGACTGGCGGTTTGACGGGGGTGCCGTGGTGCGGGGCTCGTCGGCGCCGCCGGTGCCCGGTTCGGACCCGGCCGCCGTCGATCCGGAAGAGGCGCTGGTGGCCGCCGTTTCCGCCTGCCACATGCTGTTCTTCCTGGCCTATGCGGCCAAGGCCGGCCTGACCGTCGATCGCTATACGGACGCGGCCGTGGCCGAGATGGGCCGGGACGACCGGGGCAAGGTCTCGATCACGCGCGTGACCCTGCGCCCCGACATCCGCTGGGGCGGGGAGGCGCCCCCGGCCGAGGTTCTGGGCGACCTGCACCACCGGGCGCATGAGGCCTGCTATCTGGCCAATTCCATCCGGGGCGAGGTGGTCATCGAGCCCGTCTAAAGGGCGGGGGCAAGGTCCGTCAGCAGGGCGGTGAAGCGCCGGATCGCTTCCTGCGTCAGTTCGGGGTCGTGGCGCATCGGCGGGGCGCTCATGGGTTCGTCGAAGGAATGGGTGCCCTCGGCGATCCAGGTCTCGATCTCGGTGCCGCAGTTGCGGACCATGGCATGGACCCGCTCGGCGTTGCGAACGGTGGTCAGGTGGTCGGTGCGGGCGATGACCCCGATGGTCCGGGGGCAGTGCCGCCAGGGCTTCATCCGGTTAGCCGCAAGGAAGCCGACGTAAGGATAGGCCAGCCAGGCGCCCTTCACCCCTGCGAGATCGCAGGCGGCGGGGTCCGACAGGCCCAGCGCCCCGGGGCGGGGCTCGGCGCTCATGGCCTCCATAATGCCCCAGCCGCCGTGGCTCCATCCGGCCAGGCACAGGCGGTCGGCATCGACCTCGGGCCTGCGCGACAGGCCGTCGATCGTGGCCAGCACATCCCCGCCCCGGGCATGACCCCGGAAATGCAGACCGGTGCAGACCGTGGCCATGGCAAAGGTCCGGCTCCACCCCCGGGCCGCGAAGGAATCAACGATGTACGCCCGCCAGCCGGCCGCCTTCGCGGCTTCGGCATAGAGGGGCAGGTGATCCCGGATCCCGCCGCACCCGTGAAACAGCAGCACCGCCGGACGCGGCCGGTCATCTTCCGGTCCGACGACCGTCACATGCGGCTCCAGCCGGGCCCACCGTTCCGCAAGCGTGTCCATGTCCAGCCTCCCCCCGGCGCTCAACCAGCGAGCAACCGCGTTGCGAGCGTTAGCGCCACTTGATCAGTGCCGGAAGACACGGACCCCCGTAAAGGCCATGGCGATGCCCTTGTCGTCGGCGGCGGCGATCACCTCGGCGTCGCGGATCGAGCCACCCGGCTGGATCACCGAGGTGGCCCCGGCGGCCACCGCCTCCAGCAGGCCATCGGCGAAGGGGAAGAAGGCCTCGGAGGCACAGGCCGAGCCCTCGGCCAGCGAGGGCAGGCCCTGGGCTTCTCCGGCCTCTCGCGCTCGGATGGCGGCGATGCGGGCGCTGTCGCGGCGGTTCATCTGGCCCGCGCCGATGCCGGCGGTCTGGCCGTCCTTCGCATAGACGATGGCGTTCGACTTGACGTGCTTGGCCACGGTGAAGGCGAACAGCATGTCCCGCACCTCGGCGTCGGTCGGCTGGCGCTTCGTGACAATGGTCAGGTCGGCGGGCGTGATCCGCGCCAGATCGCGCGACTGGACCAGGAAGCCCCCGGCGACCGAGCGGAACACCGATCCCGGCTGCAGGGGGTCGGGCAGGCCGTCGGTCAGCAGCAGGCGCAGGTTCTTCTTGGCCGCAAAGACCGCCATGGCCTCTTCATCGGCGCCGGGGGCGATGACGACCTCGGTGAAGATGTCAGTGATCAGCCGGGCGTCGGCTGCCGTCAGCGGCCGGTTGACCGCCACCACGCCACCGAAGGCCGAGACGGCATCACAGGCCAGGGCGCGCTGATAGGCCCCCGACAGATCGCTGCCGATCGCCACACCGCACGGGTTGGCGTGCTTGACGATCACACAGGCGGGCTCGGCGAACTCGGCCACCAGCTCATAGGCGGCGTCGGCGTCGGCGATGTTGTTGTAGCCCAGCTCCTTGCCCTGCAGCTGGCGGGCATTGGCGACGCCGGGACGGCGATCGGCCGTGCGGTAGAAGGCACCCGACTGATGCGGGTTCTCGCCATAGCGCAGGGTCTGGGCGAGGGTGCCGGCAATGGATTTGCGCAGCGGAGCCGGATCCTCGACCCGTGCCGCGAACCAGGTGGAGACTGCGGCGTCATAGGCAGCGGTGCGAGCAAAGGCCCGGGCGGCCAGACCCTTGCGCAGGGCCAGCGAGGTCGCGCCGTCGGCCTTGAGCGCGGCGATCACCTGATCCATGGCCTCACGGTCGACGCAGACGGCGACATGGCCGTGGTTCTTGGCCGCCGAGCGGATCATGGCCGGGCCGCCGATGTCGATATTCTCGATACAGGCCTCGAAGCCCGCGCCTGACTCAACAGTGGACTCGAAGGGGTAGAGGTCGATCCAGGCGATATCGATCGGGCCGATGCCGTGTTCGTCCATGGCGGCGGCATGGGCGGGGGCGTTGCGCACGCCCAGCAGGCCGCCGTGCACCACCGGGTGCAGGGTCTTGACCCGGCCGTCCATCATTTCCGGAAAGCCGGTCAGGTCGGCGACGTCGCGCACCGGCAGGCCGGCCTTGTCGATCGCGGCCCGCGTGCCGCCCGTCGAGACCAGTTCCACGCCCAGATCGTTGAGCGCCTGTGCAACCTCGATCAGGCCCGACTTGTCAGACAGGGAGATCAGCGCCCGGACGGGGCGGACGGCATCGGGGGCGGGCGGAAAGTCGGGAGCGGCGGGCATGGGCAAGGCTCGGTCTGGAGGGCGCGGGGAGGCGGCGGATGGCCGCGCGTCTAGCACCGCCCGGACGCCTGTGCAAAAGGCCCGCCCGGCCTCAGTCCGGGTCTTCCTCGGCCAGCTGGCGCATCTCTTCGGCCACGGCTTCGGGGCGGGGGGCGGTCGCGGCACTGCGGGTGTCCTGACGGCGCGACAGGGTCCAGGTCGTGTCCTCGACAAAGGACTGTCCATCAAAGGCCAGCACCGTGACGGTGATGGTCTCATCGTCCCATTCGATGCGGTTCATACTGGGGGGCACGCCGCGCAGGCGATGGGACAGGGTCCCGCAGCCGACGGCGTAGGACCGGTGATCGCCCAGCTGGATCGGCAGGGCGAAGGGCACATGCACATGGCCGCTCAGCACCAGATCGACCCCGGCGTCCGCGAACAGCTCTGCGGCTCGTCGCCCGCGTTTCACATCGCCGGTGACGGGGGCGCCTTCCATCTCGATCAGGGGATGGTGGACCGCCACGATCTTGAGTGCCCCCGCCGGAGCCCGGGACAGGGCGTCCGCGGCACGGGCGGTCTGGTCGAGGTCGATGACGCCCTTCGACCAGTTCAGGCGGGCCTGCCAGCCGCGCGCCGTCGTGATGCCGCGGACCATCAGGGCCGTATCGCTGAGGTGCGCGCTGAACTGGTGATCATGAGCCGGATGACCGACCGCTGCCTCAAAGGCTGTCCAGGGATGAAAGACCCGGGCGATCACGTCCCAATAGGGCACATCGTGGTTGCCGACCGTGACGAACACCGGCGTGGGCAGACTGTCGATCCACCGGGCCGCCGCCAGAAATTCAGAGCGGGCCCCGACCTGGGTAATGTCCCCGGTGATCAGGGTGAGGTCCGGGCGGGTGGCGTGCAGCAGGTCATGAGCGGCCGCGACCGCCTCGGGGATCTCGCAGCCGAAGTGAATGTCGGATATCTGGACGATCCGTCCCATCAGACTCCGGCCTCCGCCTCGGCTTGCGGCTCGGGGGCGGGGGCGAGGGCGCGGAAGGCCACGGCGTCGAAGATGACCTCGGCTTCGGAGTCCAGAAGGGTCGGTTCGCCGTCGATCACAGCGGGGATGCGCGAGCGGGCGGCCACGCTGGCATAGCGGGTGGGGCGCGTCCGGACTGCCGGATCCCGTCGCCAGTCGTCGAACAGGGCGTGGGCCGCCAGCCGGAAGGCCTCGGCCGCACCCGTGGTGTTCATGGCCGCGGCTTCCAGCCCGGCACCGGCGTCGATTGCGCGGGAGATCGTCGGACTGATCAGGACCAGGGCCTCGGTTCGGGACGGATGCTCACCGACCAGCGTATAGCGCAGCCGTCCGCTGAAGGCGCGGCGCAGCGCCCTCACGCCATAAAGCCACGCCAGTCGCAGACGTCCGGTGCGGACCGCTTCCCGCGCAGGGGCCCACAGGGCGGGCGCGCCCAGAATGGCGGCGCAGAAAAAGGGTCGGGAGTCGGTCGCATCCACGACGCGTCCTCCGGCGACGGCGATTTCGGTGCCGGATTCGAGCGCCCGCCGCAGAGCCTCTTTCCAGTCACCCGTGCCGTAAAGCGCCTTGGGCAACATGTTCATCGTACCGCCGGGCAAGGGGGCCACCAGCGGACCCTTGGGCCCGGCCCGGGCGGCGATGGTGCCAGCCGTGCCGTCGCCCGCCAGCACGAACAGGGCATCCACCTTCGCCTCGAAGGCCGCGTCCACCTGGTCGTCGAAATCGTCGGGCGTCAGTGCGACAACCGTCGCCGTCAGGGGATAGTCGGCCAGAATAGCCTCCACCTCGGCCACCGCATTGGCCCCGACACCCCCGGACAGAGGATTGACCAGAACGACGATTGTGCCCAGCGGCACGGCTGTCGTCAGCGTGCGCTCAAGCGACGACTCATCTACGGTCAAGGTTTCAGCCATGGCCGGTCAACGTGCCGACAGGCCATGGCGTTCCAACCTGATGCGCGACGCGCGACCGTTCAGGGGTTGGACAGTTCTTCGGCCGTCTTTTCGGCTCCGGCTTCCAGGGCATCCCCGGTCTTTTCCGCGAGGTCGCCGGCATCATCCGCCACCGCCTCTGCGGCCTCAGGGGCCTGGCCGACGAGACCCCTGGCGCCATCGACGCCCTTGGTGATCCAGCTGTCGAGGACCGCCCCGCCCTCGGCGAGGGACTGCTCCTTCACACCGAGAGCCGCCGTCAGGGCCCCGAAGACAGCCAGCAGGGTGATGATCAGGCCAATGATGCCCGACAGGCCACCTGACCGTCGGCTCTTGCGGGCCCAGACAGGACCGGTGTGGCCGTCGTCGGCCATTCGTGTGATCTGGTTGAAACGCATACACTAAACCCCCTACGTGCGGGAGAACCGGTGGCACAGACGCCCCCCGGCCCCGTCTCCCGGACCCTAATACAGTCTTAACGCCAGACATAGTCGAGGAACCGGGACAGTAATCCAGCGTTCTCACCTCGGGGGCGAACCGAAGGGAAAAGGGATTGACGATGAAGAAGGTATTTTTGGCAGTTGCGGCTGCAGGTTTGCTGACCTCGGCTTGCGCCAGTGATCCGTATGGCAATGGCTACGGCGGCACCAATGAAACCGTCCGACAGGGCGCTGCCGGTGCCGCGATCGGCGCCGTCGCCGGCGCCATTATCGGCAACAATGTGGGTGACGGCAGTGCCGGAACGGGCGCCGCCATCGGCGCGGCCGTTGGCGGGGCCGCCGGCGCCATCCGCGGGTCGCGTCAGGACCGCGCCAACCAGCGCCGCAATTATGACCAGCAGCGCGGCGCCTATTACTACTGCTATCCGGAAGGTGACTGCTATTGGGAAGACGGCACGCGCCGGAACCCGCCGCGGTACTGATCCCGGTGTGATAATCTGATGAGACAGGCGGCCTTTCCATGCGGGAGGGCCGCCTTTTTCTGTTAGGGTGAAGGCCTGTCCGGGTGGGAGCTGATCATGTCATCGATGTCGACGCTGCGTTTTATGGGTGTTGCGGGAGCCGCGGCCCTGGTTCTGACGGGGTGCGAGGGGTCGGGCATCTTTCGGGACAGGAGCGATCTGGTCTCCACGCCCACGACCTGCACCGCCAAGCGGTTCGACATCTATTTCGGTGAGGGGCAGGCCCAGCTGACCGATGCCGCCTGGCGGGCGATCCGCATGACCGCTGACCAGCTCAGGGACTGCGACATCCGCAGGGTGCAGGTTATCGGCCTGGCCTCGGCCACGGGGTCGTCTGCGGCCAATCAGGGCCTGTCGGAGCGGCGCGCGGTCGCCGTCACCGAGGCGCTCGAGGCCGAGGGCTGGCCCCTGCCGGCATTCCAGATCGCGGTTGAGGGCGACACCGGGGCGGTCAACGCCGATGGCACCGCCGAACCGCTGCGCCGCCGCACCGAAGTGATCGTCGACGCGGCCCCGCGCCGGTAGCCGCGACCTGCCGTCGCACAAAGCCCCGGGGCGTGACCTGTCGACCCTTCCCTGTCTAGGGTAGGCCCGGATGGATTGTTGACGAGGATCCGGGTGACGAGGCTGCGGCGACCGACTTCCCTTGTGGCTTGCCTGCTCGCGATCCTGATCGGGGGCTGGCTGGCGATGGCGGCCGTGCCGGTCCCGGCGCAGGACGCCTCGCCGACCGTCGGACCCGCCTCGACCGAGCGGATTGCGGCCGAACTGGTCTCCATGACCGCGAGCGCGACGCCCGGCTCGACACTGATCCTGGCCGTGCGTCAGGACATCGAACCGGGCTGGCATACCTATTGGCGCAATCCGGGTGACTCGGGCGGGGCCACCACCCTCGACTGGCGCCTGCCCGATGGCCTCGAAGCGGGCGAGATCGTCTGGCCCCTGCCGGAGCGCCAGCCGCTCTCGGGGCTGATGAACTATGGCTATTCGGACGTGGTCTATCTGCCGGTACCGATCACCGTGCCCGCCGATGCCGGGCCGGGCCGGATGCTGGACCTGTCGGTGACAGCCCTGTTTCTGGTGTGCAGCGCCGAGATGTGCGTGCCGGACGAGTTGACGCTGGGCCTGCGCCTGCCGGTCGGGGCGGCGGACCAGACCCCGCTGGAAACCCGCCATGCGACCGCCATTCAGGCGGTGCTGGAGTCCTCGCCGCGTCCGGCAGGGCTGGCCGCCCGGGTCGCGAGCGCCGACGACGGGAGCCTCATCCTGGCGATCACCGGCGAGGCCGTTCAGGGGCCCGAGGGCCCCGGGCCTGTCTACTTCTTCCCCTTCGAGGGCGGGATCATCGACCATGCTGCCACCCAGACCGGCACCTGGGGTCCCGAGGGGCTGAGACTGAACCTGACACCCGGCGGCAAGGTGCGTGCGGGCGGGCTGACCGGGCCGGTGGCCGGGGTCATCACCACCGGACAGGGCGCCTTCGAGATCGTTGCCGAGCCCGGCCCTCTGCCCAACGGGATCAGCGGCGGCGGCACCCTGCAGACGGAGGACGCTGCCGCCCAGGCCGAATTTGATCCTGCGGCCCTGATCCGGGCGGCGCTGCTGGCGCTGGTTGGGGGGCTGATCCTGAACCTGATGCCCTGTGTGTTTCCCATTCTGGCGATGAAGGCCGCAGCGCTGGCGCGGACGGCGCATGCCCCGCGCGAGGCGCGCCGCGACGGCCTGATGTTCCTGGCCGGGGTGCTGGTGACCTTCCTGCTGCTGGCCGGGCTGATGCTGGGCCTGCGGGCGGCGGGCGAGGCGGTCGGCTGGGGCTTTCAGCTGCAGAGCCCGGTCGTCGTGCTGTCGCTGTCGCTGCTGACGCTGGCGGTCGGGCTGAACCTGTCGGGCGTCTATCATATCGGTCAATCGCTGCAGGGGCTGGGCGAGGCCCGGCTGTCGCGCCTGCCCGGGGGCACGGGTGCTTTCTTTACTGGCGTGCTGGCCGTGGCCGTGGCGGCGCCGTGCACCGCGCCCTTCATGGCGGCGGCGCTGGGCGCCGCCCTGATCATGCCGTGGCCTGCGGCGCTGATCGTGTTCCTGATGCTGGGATTGGGACTGGCCCTGCCGTTCGTGGTCGTGGCGTTCAGCCCGGCCCTGCTGGCGCGCCTGCCCCGGCCGGGGCCGTGGATGGACCGGATGAAGGGCCTGCTGGCCTTTCCCATGTATGCGACCGCCCTGTGGCTGGCGTGGGTGGCGGCCCGGCAGGCGGGCAGTGAGGTGCTAGCGCTGGGGCTGATCGCCGGGCTGATGCTGGCCTTCGCCCTGTGGCTGTGGGGCGTGCGGCAGGCAGGGGCCGGGCGCTGGACGCTGATGCTCGGGGCCCTGTCGCTGGTCGCCACGGTCGCGGCACTGGTCATCGTCAGCCGGATGGAGCCGGTCACGCCGACGCAAGCCACCGTATCGACCGACGCAGGACCCGACGCCCGGGTCTGGTCAGCGGAGGCGGTCGCGGCGGCGCGGACCGAGGGACGCCCGGTGCTGGTCAATTTCACCGCCGACTGGTGCGTGACCTGCAAGATCAACGAGCGAGTGGCGCTGTCGTCCGGCCAGGTCCGCATGGCCATGGACGAGACGAACGCCGTCTATCTGGTCGGCGACTGGACGGTGCGCGATCCCGCCATCACGCGCGAGCTGGAGCGCCACGGGCGATCCGGCGTTCCGCTCTATCTGCTATATGCGCCGGGCGCGGACGCGCCCCGCGTGCTGCCGCAACTGTTGACGCCGGGACTGGTCGCCGAAGCGATCCGCGAGGCCGGTTCATGAGGTACTGATTTTCTGCCCCCCTGACGGAGAGACCGCGATGATCATCCGACTGCTGGCCACCGGCGCTGCCCTGGCCCTGCTGGCCGCCTGTAGCCCCGCCACCGAGGCCCCCGAGGCCGGGGCCACCGAAACCGCCGAGGCCCCGACCGCCGACATGGCCCCGGCCTTTACCTTGGTCGATGCCGAAGGGGTGGAACGCAGCCTGGCCGATTTCCGCGGCAAGACGGTCGTTCTGGAATGGACCAATGAGGGCTGCCCCTATGTCCAGAAACACTATGAGGCCGGGGCAATGCAGGCCCTGCAGCGCGAGGCGACCGGCGACGGCGTCGTGTGGCTGACCATCATATCCTCGGCCCCCGGCCAGCAGGGTTATGTCGAGGGCGAGGCGGCGCGGGAATGGCCGTCGCGCAACAATGCCGCCGCCACCCATCTGTTGCTGGACCCCGAGGGCACGGTCGGCCGCCTGTATGACGCCAGGACCACCCCGGACATGCGCATCATCGATCCCGAAGGGCGGCTGTTGTTCGTCGGCGGCATCGATGACCGCCCGACCAACAAGATCGAGGATCTGGAAGGCGCCAACAACCATGTGAAGGCGGCGCTGACGGACATGGAAGCAGGCCGCCCGGTCGCGACGCCGTTCGCCACGCCCTATGGCTGTTCGATCAAATACGCCGACGAGCTGGAGGGGGCGTAGGCGCCCTCATTCCGGAAAAGGCGTTATTCCGGAAACGTCTGGGCCGGGCTGGTGATGACGGCGATGTTGTCGTCGAACAGATGTACCAGTTCGGCCAGGGCCAGGTCGCGGGCACCCGCGGTGTCGGCGGCTTCCATATCGGCCAGACGGACCGGCAGGTCCTCGGACAGGCCGCGCAGGATGCAGGTCATGTCGCCCTCGCTCTCGCGCGACTTGAGGATCAGATGACCCTGCAGGTTCAACTCGCCCAGAGCCTTGGCCTCGGTGCGGAAGGTCAGCCAGTCGTTGCCGGTCAGAAAGCCGGGCGCGTGCACGGCGCCGGTTGCGGCCCAGCCCTCGGCCACGCCTTTCAGACGTTCGGAGCGGGAGACGATGTCGACGAACAGGGGCTCGGCGGCCAGACCGGTCAGGTCGGCGGGCACGGTCGCCGGATCCAGCGAGGCGGCCAGCGCCACATCGGGGTTGGTGAGCAGGAGGGCGGTCGCGAGGGCCAGTCCGCAGGACATGGGAACCTTTCCGGGCGCCAGAACGCCCTTGGATGACATCATTCGTCGGGTCGTTTCCCGAATCGGGGCGACCTGGGGGATTGCACCGGTTTACGCCCCAGCCGTAAACGAGCCCTTGACGCCCACCCCCCGATCCGGAGTCGCCCATGTCCATCGCCCTACCCGTTACCGACCCGAAACGCCGGACCGAGGCCTGGGCCCGGTTTGACGCTGTCGCCGCCCGGGACGGGGACGTCCGGATCGAAACCCTGTTCGAGGCGGACGCCGGTCGGGTGGAACGGCTGACGCTGGACGTCGCGGGCCTGACCCTCGACCTGTCGAAACAGGCCTTTACCGCAGAGGGACTGGACGCCTGTCTGGCTCTGGCCGAGGCCTGTGAGGTCGGCGACTGGAAGCGGGCCCTGTTCAACGGGGCCGCGGTCAATGCCACCGAGGGACGGGCGGTGCTGCACCCCGCGCTCAGGGCCGCCGACGGGGCGCATTTCGAGGCCCTGGGTGAGCCGGTGTCGCGCGAGGTCGAACAGGTGCGTGACCAGATGGTGGCGTATGCCGAGGCCATTCGATCGGGAGACCAGACCGGTGCGACGGGCGAGCGGTTCCGGGCAGTGGTCCACATCGGCATCGGCGGGTCGGATCTGGGACCGCGACTGGTGTGGGATGCGCTGAGGCCGCTGGATCCCGCCATCGACGTGCGGTTCGTCGCCAATATCGATCCGCGGGAAATAGCCGAGGCGTTGACGGGTCTGGACCCGGCTTCGACGCTGGTGATCGTGGTCTCCAAGACCTTCACGACGCAGGAGACCCTGACCAATGCCGGGCTGGCGCGGGACTGGCTGGCCGCCGCCCTGCCGGAAGACGGCCTGCGGCGGCATCTGGTCGGTGTGTCGGCGGCGCCGGACAAGGCGGAGGCGTTCGGCTGTGGTCAGGTGTTCGGCTTTTCCGACTGGGTCGGCGGGCGCTATTCCCTGTGGTCGGCGGTCAGCCTGTCGTGCGTGATCGGCCTGGGGGGTGAGGTCTTTCGCGGTCTGTTGGCCGGGGCCAGCGAGATGGACCGGCACTTCCTCGAGGTCCCGCTGGCCTTCAATGCGCCGGTGCTGATGGCCTTGGCCCAAATTTACAATGTCGAGGGGCTGAAGCGGCGGGCGCGGACGGTCGCGCCCTATGCCCATGGCCTCCGGCGTCTTGCAGCCTTCCTGCAGCAGCTGGAGATGGAGTCGAACGGCAAACGGGTGACCCGCGACGGGTCGCCGGCGACGCGCGGCACCGGCCCGGTGGTGTTCGGCGAGCCCGGCACCAATGGCCAGCACGCCTTTTTCCAGCAGCTGCATCAGGGCCCCGAGGTGGTACCCGCCGAATTCGTCGTGGTGAAGCAGACTCTGGAGGGCCGGGACGGCGCGCCCCTGTGGTCCAATGCGGTCGCCCAGGCCGAGGCGCTGATGCGGGGGCGGACGCAAGACGCCGCCCATGCCGAAATGATCGACCAGGGGATGGACCAGGGCGAGGCCGAGCGGCTGGCCCCACACCGCGCCTTTCCGGGCAACCGGCCGTCGACCACGATCCTGATGGATCGGCTGACGCCGCAGGCACTGGGCGCGCTGCTGGCCCTCTATGAGCACAAGACCTTCGTCGAGGGGGTGATCTGGGACATCAACAGCTTTGACCAGTGGGGGGTCGAACTGGGCAAGGTGCTGGCGAAACGGGTGCTGGGCGCCGCGCACGAAAGACGGGCCCCAGCAAGCTGGGACCCGTCAACTCGGTCACTGTTTGAGAAGCTGGTCTAGACCTTACCAGCGACGGTCGTAGCGGTAGTCGCGACGGTCATCCCGGCGGTCATCGCGGTAGTCCCGACGGTCATCGCGGCGGTCGTAGCGGCGATCCCGGCGGTCATCGCGACGATCATAGCGGCCGTCATAGCGGTGGTCGCGACGATCATTGCCGTAGTAGCGGGGGTCGCGGCTGTTGATGCCGTGCTCGCGTTCCCAGTGGCCCTGGTTCCGGTAGCAGCGGCCGCCGCGGTAGTAGTCGCAGTCATTGCTGCGGTTGGAGGTCGCGCCGATGGCGGCCCCGGCAACAGCGCCACCAAGGATGTATTCGCCGTCGCCATTGCCGATGATGGCGCCGGCCACGGCACCAACCGCAGCACCGAGCAGGACATCCTCGCCGCTGGAAGAGCGGTCGCGGTCGGGATAGCGGTCATAGCGATAGTTCTGGGCGGCGGCCGGGTTGGCGACCATCAGGCCCAGCGCCAGAACACCGGCGGTCAGGGCGCCGGTCACGGCGGTGCGTTGGGCGGTGTCGGCCGTCAGGGTGCGGGTCTGGGTGCGGGTCATGGAGCCGTCCTTTCGTGGAGGGTCGGTGAAGATTATGGGCCCATACTGACGCACGCCGCCTGAACCGTGCGGGAGGGGTCCGTTCATCCGGCGTTCATCAAGGACGCCTGTCCTGTCCGGACTTGTCTCGGAACAGTGTTCAGCGCAGGTTGCCCCGTCATGTCCCTTGCCTTGTCCCGCCCCCATCTGTCGTTGCGCCGTCTGGCCGTCCGGGCCCTGGCTGCCGGCGCGGCGCTGGCGGGCAGCCTGATGATCGCCGGGACCGCCCTGGCGCAGGACCGGCCGCCTCCGCCGCCTCCGCCCCCGCCCCCGCCGACGGCCGGGCCGACGGATGTGCGCATCTCCAGCCCCGATGCCCTCGCCCGCGAGCGGCTGCAGGCCGCCGTCCTGGCGCGGGATGCCGGCGATGTGGGCGCCGCCGAATCCGCCTTTGTCGAGGCCGCAGCGGCGTTTGCGCAAACCGGCAAGGTCGAGGAGGCCTCGGCCGCCTGGGTCGAGGTGGCGCGCCTGCGTCTGGCGACCGATCGTGCAGGCGAGGCGGATCGGGCTCTGGCCACCGCCGTCGCTGTCATCGAAGACGCGCGCGGCCCGGCGGACCCGGCGCTGGTCACACCGCTGCAGATTCAGGGGCGGCTGTTCTACATCCAGGGGCGGTATGAGGCGGCACTGGTCAATATCGCCCGGGCCCGGGCCCTGCTGGCGGACCGGGCCGATACGGCCATGGTCGCCGAACTGCTGTTCGAGGAAGGGCGGGCGCTGGATGCGCTGGGCCGGTTCGCCGAGGCGGAAAATGCCGCGCGGGTGGGGCTGGGCCTGCGGCTGGACCTGCTGGGGCCCGACGACCCGCTGACCGCCGATACCATGAACCAGCTGGCCAATGCCCTGATGGCCCAGGGGCGGTTCGCCGAGGCCGAGCCGATCTTTCGCCGGGCGCTGGGTGTCTATGAGGTCGCCTATGGCCGCGACAGCGACACGGTAGCGCTGGTGCTGAGCAACCTCGGCAATGTGCTGCGACGGACCGGACGGATGGATCAGGCCGAGGCCGCCTATGCCCGGGCTGTCGGCATTGCCGAAGGGCTGGGCGATCCGTTTCTGGTGGCGCAGCTGCTGAACAATTTCGGCTGGTATCTGCATGTGGCGGACCGGGACGTGGAGGCCCAGCCGGTGTTCGAGCGGGTGCTGGCCCTGGCGGTCGAGCTGGCGGGGCCCGAGCATCCCTTCACCGGCATCGCCCGCGCGAATCTGGCCATCACCCTGTCCGGTCAGGGGCGCCACGCCGAGGCCCTGCCGCTGTTCGCCGAGGCGCTGGCGGTGCTGGAGCCGGGGCTGGGTGCCGACAGTCCCGATCTGGTCACCACGCTGGAAGGCCGGGCGCTGGCGCTGGCGGAGACCGGCGATGATGCCAATGCCGAGGCCCTGTATGAACGCGCCCAGGCGATTGTGGCCGCGCGGCTGGCGCCGGGGCATCCGGAGGCGGTGCGGCTGGCGGGCACCATGGCGGACTTCCTCTCCGACCGGGACCGTCCGGGTGAGGCGCTGGCGGTGCTGCGGCCGGCGCGGCGGGACCTGTTTGCGCGCAGCGGTCTGGGGCTGGAAGGCGGCGATCCCCTGCGCCGGGCCGCGCCCCTGTTCGCCCAGCAGGTCCGCGCCAGCTGGGACCGGGCCCAGCAGCTGGTCGACACCGCCCCACGCTGAGATTTTTCTCGCCCCGCAGGCCCCCGAACCCTTGACGCGCCGGGGTGTCAGACCCTACCTGCAGGCCGCATTAGCACTCTCGCCATGCGGCTGCCAAAGCCCCGGTCGGGAGACCATTCCAAAGGGAGATATCACAGATGGCGTTTCGTCCTCTCGGCGATCGCGTGCTGGTCAAGCGCGTTGAAGAAGAATCCAAGACCAAGGGCGGGATCATCATCCCCGACACCGCCAAGGAAAAGCCCCAGGAAGGCGAAGTCGTCTCCGTCGGGCCCGGCGCCCGTGACGACAGCGGCAAGGTCAATGCCCTGGAGCTGAAGGCCGGCGACCGCATCCTGTTCGGCAAATGGTCGGGCACCGAGGTCAAGATCGACGGCGAAGACCTGATCATCATGAAGGAATCGGACGTTCTCGGCGTCCTGAGCTGAGTGAAAAGTGAGTAGTGCCAGTGAGCAGCGAGGTCTGCTCCTCGCGCTACCGACTTCTCTACTCACCATTCACTAGCACTTTTCACTAAAGGAGCTGCCTCCATGGCTGCCAAGATCGTACAGTTCAACACCGATGCGCGCGACAAGATGCTGCGCGGCGTCAACGTCCTCGCCAATGCCGTCAAGGTCACCCTGGGGCCCAAGGGCCGCAATGTGGTCATCCAGAAATCGTTCGGCGCCCCGCGCTCGACCAAGGACGGCGTCTCGGTCGCCAAGGAAATCGAGCTGGAAGACGCCTTCGAGAACATGGGCGCCCAGATGATCCGCGAGGTCGCCTCCAAGACCAACGACAAGGCCGGTGACGGCACCACCACCGCCACGGTGCTGGCCCAGTCGATCGTGCAGGAAGGCCTCAAGTCCGTCGCCGCCGGCATGAACCCGATGGATCTGAAGCGCGGCATCGACAAGGCGGTCACCGCCGTCCTCGCCGAGATCAAGGCCACTTCCAAGAAGGTCTCGGCCAATTCCGAGATCGCCCAGGTCGGCACCATTTCCGCCAATGGCGATGTCGAAGTTGGCGAAATGATCGCCAAGGCGATGGACAAGGTCGGCAATGAAGGCGTCATCACGGTCGAAGAAGCCAAGACGGCCGAAACCGAGCTGGACGTCGTCGAAGGCATGCAGTTCGACCGCGGCTATCTGAGCCCCTACTTCATCACCAATGCCGACAAGATGGAGGCCGACCTCGAGGAGCCGCTGATCCTGCTCCACGAGAAGAAGCTGTCCAGCCTGCAGGCCATGCTGCCGATCCTGGAAGCCGTGGTGCAAAGCGGCCGTCCGCTGGTCATCATCGCCGAGGACATTGAGGGCGAGGCCCTGGCCACCCTGGTGGTCAACAAGCTGCGCGGTGGCCTGCGCGTCGCCGCCGTCAAGGCGCCGGGCTTCGGCGATCGCCGCAAGGCCATGCTGGAGGACATCGCTGTCCTGACCGGCGGCCAGGTGATCTCGGAAGACCTGGGCATCAAGCTGGAAAACGTCACCCTGGACATGCTGGGCAAGGCCAAGAAGGTCACCATCACCAAGGACGACACCACCATCGTCGACGGCGTGGGTGAGAAGGACGCCATCGAGGCCCGCATCGCCCAGATCAAGCGCCAGATCGAGGACACCACCTCGGACTACGACAAGGAGAAGCTGCAGGAACGTCTGGCCAAGCTGGCCGGCGGCGTCGCGGTCATCCGCGTTGGCGGCTCGACCGAGGTCGAGGTCAAGGAGAAGAAGGACCGCGTCGACGACGCCCTGAACGCCACCCGCGCTGCGGTGGAAGAAGGCATCGTCCCGGGCGGCGGTATCGCCCTGCTCAAGGCCACCAAGGCGCTTGAGGGCCTGACCGGCGACAATGCCGACCAGACCGCCGGTATCGCCATCATCCGTCGCGCCATCCAGGCCCCGATCCGCCAGATCGTCGAAAACGCCGGCGTCGAAGGCTCGATCGTGGTCGGCAAGGTGCTGGAGAACAAGGACCCCTCGTTCGGCTTCAACGCCCAGACCGAGGAATATGGTGACCTGGTGAAGATGGGCGTCATCGACCCCGCCAAGGTGGTCCGCACCGCCCTGCAGGACGCGGCCTCGGTCGCCGGCATCCTGATCACCACCGAAGCCGCTGTGGCCGATGCGCCCAAGAAGAACGCGGGCGGCGGCGGTGCCCCCGACATGGGCGGCATGGGCGGCATGGGCGGCATGGACTTTTAAGTCCGCGCTCAGCTCACGCTGAACAAACAGAAGAGGCGCTCCGGGAAACCGGGGCGCCTTTTTTGTTGCCCGGTTCGCGTATCCGTGTTCCTGTTTTGTTCGTTATGGGCCCGTCCGCCAGAAAGCGTAGCGCGCCGCGCTACACCGTGCTATGATCCGGAGCTGGAAATCCCGCGACGCGCAGCTGGTCTTTGAGGGCCGCGCGCCCAAGGGTTTTCCCGCCGATCTGGTCCGGGCGACGCGGCGGCGGCTGGAACGGCTGGACGCCGCGACCACCGTCGAGGACCTGCGCGTGCCTCCGGGCCACCGGCTGCACAGACTGGGCGCCGACCGCGCCGGACAGTGGTCGATCAGCGTCAACGACCAGTTCCGGATCTGCTTCGTCTGGGGCGACCACGGCCCCGAGCAGGTCGAGTTCGTGGACTATCACTGAGGACACCGGCATGACCGCGCCTGAGCACGCTCACGACTATACCGCCTTCGCCGAGCCCCTGGCCCATCCGGGCGAGCATCTGCGCGAGGACTTCCTGCCCGACTATGGCCTGACGCCCGGCGCCCTGGCCCGCGCCATGGGGCTGAAGGACCGGACGCGGATCGAGCGGCTGGTGCGCGAGCAGCAGCCGGTCACCTCGGACACCGCCCTGCGCCTCGCGCGGGTGTTCGGCACCACAGCCGAGTTCTGGATGAACCTCCAGACCCAGCACGACCTGTCGAAGGCGGCGATCGCAGCAAGGGATGAGTTGGCGAGGATTGTGCCGTTGCGGGCGGCGTAGGGGGATAGGGTAGTGCAAGCCATGCGTCGTCGTCTGGTTGTTTGATGACATAGCGCGATGGCTTCGGCACTATGGTCCGCCCTTGTGCCAACTCGGTTTTTACCGCCGGAAGCACTAGATCGTTCTAGCGTCTGAAGTAGAGCCTCTGATGAGCCAACATGAATCGTGGTCAAGCTAGACGATGGGTCGAGGCGAATTTCGGGACACCAAGCCGTTTTGAGGCCTCAGAGCGGAAGCTCTTGGCCGATGAGGACTTCCTATCAGCGCTAGAGCAGCTGCAGCACCTTCCGGGGGCTCGTGAAAAGGACCAGACCGCAATAGAATTATTTCTGTTCGCTGGCTGCAGGAGGTTCAATCGATGGTTTGCACCATCACCTCCCTCGGTTCCCCGAAGCTTCAAGGAATCGCAGAAGCGGTTTGCCGAGGCCCTCGCTATGCGCGAACGCAAGCCTATGAACGCACCCATCTTCCTCGTTCACTCGCTACGGGACCAACTCTACGACCGATTCGACGGGGTGCCACTCCCCCTAGGCGCTGAAGCGGAGACCGATCTGGAAGAACTTAGCACCCAGCTCGCCGACGTCGATATTCCTGATCACCCAACGAAAGGTGAGGAGGTGCTGAAGGAAAGACATGAGCTTGCCGCTATCATCGGGGGCCTTCGTTCCGGAAAACTCAAGTCACGACTGAGAACGAACCTTCCATATCCGCTCTGCAGACAGCCGATAGAGGTGCTGCTTCGTTGGGAAGGTCTCGACGTCGTTGCGAGACTTACCTCTGAATTTGTGACGCCGTCGCAATTTTGGGTTCAGACGGCACCGCCGAATGCAGTTCGGCCAACGAGCACTACGCGATGGCAGTATGGCTCGACGTCAGTCGAGATTGAGCTCCATGCTCTGATTGACCCGAGCCTCAGAGTGCCCGCACTGCAAATGCCGGCGACCGACGTGCCGCTCGATGCTTGGCCGAACGGTCTGAGAGTCGCTTACGAAATCATCTACCAGAGCTGCTGGGCACTCCGCGGTCGCGAAGAATACGTGGCTACTTGGGTGCCGGCGCCCGGTGACCTCGGAGACATCGAGAGCACCATAATGATGCCAGATCGAGCGGACCTAGGGTTCATCCGACGCAGTCATCCCTCAGTTCTCTTTGAACTTTTCACACCTTCACCCGACCCCATAGTCATAGATATCGGCGCAGTCACTGATTTGGAATGGTTCAAGCGGTGTCGCGTAATGGCTGACCAGTACGCATCACTAGGAGAGGTACGAGAGGCGATTTTCTGGCTGAACGTAGGCGTGGAAGCCCTGCTGCGATCTAGAATGGAAGCCCACATCAAACGGTCGGGGTGCGAAATCGATCTCGACATCCTCGACAGTGGCAAAACCTACTGGGATGACGCGAGGCAACTGGTCGCCTCGAAGTTCCCGGAGCTGGCTGAAGAGATCGACTGGCCCACTGCAGGTAAAAAGCCGAGTCTTTTCCAGCAGCTAAAGTTCTACTCATCCAATGTGCCGGGCGCGGCGTCTTTCGAGCCCGCCAAGACGCACTACAGCAAGGTCGCTCGGCACCGGAATGACCTGTTTCACGGCAATAGTGCAGCACCCATCTCGATCGCAGACGTCCAAGCGGCAATGCAAAGCTTCGATTGGCTGGCAGAAAATTTCTCAGTCCCCGTTGACGCCTAGCGCTGACATCACAGCGGTTCGCTGCCTCACCGGTGAGCGAGGAAGGGTGCGATCGTGAAATTCGGTTGGCATCTACAATTCCCACGCTGGCACGGAAGGTGTGTGGCGGTCTTGAGACAGAGGAGAGCCACCCGCCCCGGCGCGCCTCAAGGACGCTGTGCGCCGCTGGCGCGGCAGGCCTGAAGGCCTGTCCTTGACCCGCTCCGGCCCGGGCGGCCGGGGCTCGGCATGTCGGGCGCGCGGGGCGCGCCGACGTTTGGCATTTGGGGCATGAACCCCCACCCCCGCCAGGCGTTCGGCGGGTATGGCATCGCGTGATCCCCATACCTGTCGCAGGGCTCTGCGTGAGATCGGCGAGATCGCGGCTGTGGCGGGGCTGGCTGACAGCCAGATGACCGATCAGGAGGCGCTGGAGACCATCGCCGCCATCGCTGAATGGGTTCTGGACGAGGCGCCGGGGGCGCGGGCCGATTGCGGCGGCTGGAGCGGATGACGGCGGGCGTGGACTTTGACGCCTTGGGCGACCGGGAGGCGCAGGACCTGTTCGGGGAAGTGCAGGGGGTGCTGGAGGGGGCGGGCGGCGCCTGATCCACCGCGCCGAGACCGGCTTGCGCGGGGAAAGAACCCCTCCACCGCTGCGCGGTCCCCCTCCCCACTTTGTGGGGAGGAGACGAGGCGGCGGGCGTTGGCTCTTGACCGCACCCGTGGCCTCCTCCATCGGGCCGCATGACCTATGCCTTGCCCGTCGATCCTGAGCGGTATGCGGCCTTTCTGGGGGTGATGGCGGTGCTGGCGATCACACCAGGGCCGGCCAATCTGTTCTCGATCGCCAATGGTATGGCGCGCGGGCGGCGGGCCGTGGTGGTCGGGGTGCTGGGCATGAGTCTGGCGACGCTGGTGTGGTTCACGGCGGCGGCGCTGGGGCTGGGGGCGCTGGTGCTGGCCTTTCCGGCAGCGTTCCGGCTGATCGCCGTGGGCGGGGCGCTGTATGTGGCCTGGCTGGGCGGCAAGGCGCTGTGGGGCGCAGTGCGGGGGGCGGTGCCGGGCAAGCCAGAGTCGGCTGAGGGGCGGCCCAGCCTGACGTTGGGGCGCAGTGCCTTTTTCGACGGCTTCATGGTGCAGCTGGCCAATCCCAAGGCGGTGCTGTTCTTTACCGCCGTGCTGCCGCCGTTTCTGGATCCGGGGCGGCCGCTGGTGCCGCAGCTGGCGCTGTTCGCCCTGGCGACGGTCGGCATGGATATGATCACCATGAATGCCTATGGCCTGGGCGGGGCGGCGCTGGCGCGGCGGATGACGGCGCCGGGGTTCCGCCGGGGGTTTGATGCCGGGGTCGGGGTGCTGTTGCTGGCGGCGGCGGTGCTGATCGGGCTGAGGCTGTAGGGGGGCGGTCACAGGGAACCGCGTTGTTCAGGCTTCGTTCAGGTGGAAACGGCTTGGCTGATGCCAAAGCCAACCTCTTGTTTTGGATGACGGGTGAGCGCACCTGTTATGCGGACGCCCTCGCTTTCGGAGATGGACATGACCCTTCGTACGACCCTTCGCCGCCCGGCACTGTTTGCGGTGGCCGCCAGCGCCCTGGCCCTGACGGTCGCGGCCTGTGCCACGCCGACCCCCTATGGCCCCATGCAGCCCGGACGCGCCGGCGGCTATGCCGAGCAGCGGCTGGAGGCCAACCGCTTCCGCGTGGCCTTTGCCGGCAACTCCGTGACCTCGCGCGAGCAGGTCGAGATGTCGCTGCTGCTGCGCGCCGCCGAGCTGACGGTGCAGGAGGGCTTTGACTGGTTCGCCACGGTCGAGCGGGCCACGGACCGCGACACCCGCTATGTCGGCGGGCGGGACCCCTTCTATGACCCCTATTACCGGGGCTGGAACCCCTACTGGCGCTTCTATCGCGGCGGCAGCTGGAGCCGGTTCGACCCGTACTGGCGCGATGTGAATGTGCGCCAGATCGACCGGTTCGAGGCGACCTCCGAGATCATCATGGGCCGGGGGCCCAAGCCTGCGGGTGACCCCAATGCCTTTGACGCCCGCGACGTGATCGCCAACATCGCCCCGCGCGTGACGCGCTAACGCCCGTCACCCTCAGACTTGATCCGAGGGCCGGTGTCTCGCGCGGCGCTGGAGAATAGCGCACGGCCTGCCCGCTCCGATCCTCTGGTAAAGCCAGAGGATGACGGCGGGCAGGTGGCGGTGCCTCAGCCCAGCCGGGGTGTTTTCAGTCGGCGTTTGTTGGAGTGGGTCCCGGGCGCATTGCCGAGCGCCTCGGGGATTTCACCCTTGAAGTAGTAGCGCTGCCAGGCCTCCTTGGCGGCCTCGGGGTCGCCCTTGGCCAGCCGCTGGTTGAAGTCGGTGCGCTGGCGGTTCCAGGCCTCGAACTGATCCTTCATGCCGGGGTTGGACTCCAGCGAGCGGATCACGGGCTGGAAGTCCTCGACCTTGCGCGCCTCGATCAGGGTGATGAAGCAGAACGGCTCACCCCGCTCGAAGGTGATGCTGCCCGGGCGGGTGAAGATCCAGTTCATGGTGAAGGGGAAGGGCAGCCAGTCGGTCTCGATCAGGCCGGTCAGGGCCTGGATGCCGTCCTTGACGTGGTTGGGCGAGCCGGTGGCCATCATCTGCCAGCCCGGCGGGGTGCGGAACATATACTGGGGGTGCATCGTCAGTACGCCGCGCGAGAAGTGCGAGGTGACGAAGTGGCTGAGGTCGGAATTGACCCGCTCGGGCGTGATGCGGATGTCTTCCTGACGCGGCCCGCCGTTCCACTCGGCCGTGAAGCCGACGGGGCACAGAATCTCCCAGCCCGTGGTGTTGGCCATGGTCAGCGGCAGGCAGCGATAGGGATGGCGGCTGGCAAAGGCGTCCATCCAGGCGCGCGACTGTCGCCCCGGCACCATGTCCGGCGGCCGCGCCGTCATCGGGTAGCACTCCAGTTCCACCTTGGACCTCCGGGTTCACATTGCCTCAGCCCCTCTCCTATCCGGTGGCCCCGCACGCGGTCAAAACCTATGATGGCGGGATGAGCCTTCCTGCCCCCTTTGACCGCGACCGCCTGCTGGCCTGGATGGCCGAGGCGGGTCTGGCGCCCCGCACCCATGACCATCCGGCGGTGTTCCGGGTCGATCAGGGCCATGCGATCAAGGCGGCCCTGCCCGGGGCCCACACCAAGAACCTGTTCCTGAAGGGCCGGGGCGGCCGACTGTGGCTGGTCAGCGCCCGTCAGGACACGACGATCGACCTGAAGCGGCTGGCGAAACTGCTGGACTCGGACCGGCTGTCGTTCGCCTCGGAGGAGGCGATGGTCGGGACGCTGGGGGTGACGCCGGGGTCGGTGACGGCGCTGGGTCTGGTCAATGACGCTGAGGGGCGGGTGAGCTTCGTGCTGGACCGGGCCCTGTGGACGGCGGACGTGGTCAATTTCCACCCCCTGACCAATACGGCGACGACGGCGCTGGATCAGCCGGATTTCCGGCGGTTCCTCGGCCTGTTGGAACGGACGCCCCTGATCGTCGATTTCTCCGGGGAAGAGGGACCGCGCATCGTTGACCCGGTTGCCGATCCCGTGCCCCATGACCATGTGGCGGGGAACACCCCGACCCCTGCCGAGGAAGCCTGAATGTCCCTGATCGATCCCGCCCGACCGAACGGCCACACCAACACCGACGATCTGATCGTCGAGGGCTCGGATGCGGAGTTCATGAAACAGGTGGTCGAGGCGTCGAAGAGCCGCCCGGTCATCGTCGATTTCTGGGCGACCTGGTGCGGGCCATGCCGCCAGCTGACGCCGATGCTGGAGAAGGCCGTGCGCGCCGCTGGTGGCGCCGTCGCCCTGGTCAAGATCGATGTCGACAAGAACCCGGCCTATGCCGGCCAGCTGCGGGTGCAGTCGATCCCGACCGTTTATGCCTTTGTCGACGGCAAGCCGGTCGACGGTTTCCAGGGCGCGGTGCCCGAAAGCCAGCTGAAGGCCTTCATCGACAAGCTGACCGGCGGCAAGGGCGGCAATTCCGACGTCGATCAACTGCTGGCGCTGGGGGCGGAATCCCTGTCGCTGGACGATCTGGGCGGGGCCGCGCAGGCCTTTGCCCAGGTGTTGACGATGGAGCCGGAAAATCCCAAGGCCATCGCCGGCATGGCGCGGGTCTATCTGGCGGACGGCGATCGGGATCAGGCGATCCAGACCCTGGCCATGGCGGGTCCGAATTCGACCGATCCGGATATCCAGAGCGTTCGCGCGCAGCTGTCGCTCGGGGCCCAGGTGGCGGATGACAGCGAGGCCGAGGCCCTGAAGGCGAAGATTGCCGCCGACCCGTCGGACCATCAGGCGCGCTTTGACCTGGCCGGGGTGTTGGCCGCCAGGGGCGATCTGGCCGGTGCGGTCGAACAGCTGCTGGATATCGTCAAGGCCGACCGCGAATGGAACGATCAGGCGGCCCGCAAGCAACTGTTGACCGTGTTCGAGGCAGCGGGCCTGAACTCCGATGTGGCGAAGGACGGGCGGCGCCGTCTGTCGTCGCTGCTGTTCGCATAAGGGCGGCGCATTGGCCCAGGGCATCGTCAAGGCCAGTGACCTGCCGCAGGTCATTCCCGTCTTTCCGCTGGACGGGGCGGTCCTGCTGGCGCGCGGGCAGCTGCCGCTCAACATCTTTGAGCCGCGCTACCTGAACATGATCGATGACGCCATGGCCGGGGATCGTATGGTCGGCATGGTGCAGACCACCGGCGGGCCGGCGGATCACCCGACCCTCGCCCCCGTCGGCTGTGTCGGGCGGATCACCAATTTCGCCGAGACGCCGGACGGGCGTTATATGATCACCCTGACCGGCATCTGTCGCTTTCGCATCGCCGAGGAGATTCCCGCCCGCTCCCCCTATCGACAGGTGCGGGCGGACTTTCAGCCCTATGCGGCCGATCTGATCCCCGCCCCCTCCAGTGCCGAGATCGGCCGCCCCGATCTGCTGGAGGCGCTGCGCCTGTTTCTGGACTACCGGGGCCTCGAGATCGACTGGGACACGGCGCGGGACGCCCCGGCCGAGGCGCTGGTCAACAGCCTGTGCATGGCCCTGCCGTTCGAGGTTGCCGAGAAACAGGCGCTGGTCGAGGCGATGGACCTGACCGCCCGGGCCCGGGCCCTGACCACCCTGCTGAGCATCAATGCGGCGGACAGCGGTGATGAGGACACGCCACCCTCGCTGCAATAGGTCGCATCCGTCTGGACGGGGCCGCTGCCGGTTCTATGATCGGCGCATGAGCGACAGTTTCAACACCCCCTCGACCGTGGATCCGCGCCTTCTGGAGGTGCTGGTCTGTCCCGTGACGCGCGGCACGCTCAGCTATGACCGCGCCCGTCAGGAGCTGGTGTCCAAGGGGGCCAAACTGGCCTTTCCGATCCGCGACGGCGTGCCGATCCTGCTGATCGGCGAAGCGCGGCCGCTGGACTAGACCGCCTCACCCCGCAGCAATTTGGGCAGGTCGCCGGTGGCGCCGCCCGCCTCGTGCATGAAGGCGCGACGCAGGGGCGCAATCCGGTTAACGGCGGCCATGCCCAGATCGCGCACGGCGCGCACCGGGGCAATGTCGTTCGAGAACAGCCGCACGAAGGCGTCAAAGGCCAGCGTCAGGGCGACCGTGTCGAAGCGGCGCCACTGGGCATAGCGGTCGAGAACCGGCTCGGCGCCGATATCCTCGCCCAGCAGCCGGGCGTTGCTCAGGACTTCGGTCAGGGCGGCCACGTCCTTCAGCCCCATGTTCAGCCCCTGCCCTGCGACCGGGTGCACCCCGTGGGCCGCATCGCCGATCAGGGCGATGCGCGGCGCGACCATGGCCGTGGCCAGGCTGAGATCCAGCGGATAGACAAAGCGTGGGCCCTCGGGCCGGGCTGTCCCGAGGAAATCGCCGAAGCGCCGGTTCAGATGCGACAGGAAGGCGGCGTCGGACGCGCCGCGCAGGGCCTCGGCCGCCCGGGTCGGCTCGGTCCAGACCAGGCTGGCGCGCTGATCGGTCAGCGGCAGGATGGCGAACGGTCCGCCCGGCAGGAAATATTCATGGGCCGCGCCCTCATGGGGGGCGGCCAGGCGGACGGTGGCGACCACGCCGCTCTGGCCATAGGCCTGCCGGATGACGCCGATGCCGGCCGCGTCGCGGACCACCGAGCGGCGGCCCTCGGCCCCGACCACCAGGGCGGCCCGAACCTGTGATCCGTCGCTGAGGGTCACGGTGGCACGACCGAGGCCTGTCTTGACACCGGCAACCCCGACCGGCGCCCGTATGGTCACATCGGTCTCGCCCAAGGCCCGGGCCAGGGCCACCCGCAGGCGGCGGTTCTCGATCATATAGCCCAGGGGTTCGCCGCCCGTGGCATCGCCGATCTCATCCGCATCAAAGCGCAGGTAGGCGGGTGCAGCAGCCTTGGTCGAAGCGCCGGGGCGACGCCCGTCGGTCACCAGAATCCGGTCCATCCGACAGGCATGCGGCGCCAGATCTTGACCCAAGCCGAGGGTGTGGAGCATTCGGTATGTCGAAAAGGCGATGGCGGTCGAGCGCCCGTCGAAGGTCGGCGCCAGCTGGGCCTCGAACGGCTGGGGATCCACCAGCGTCACCTCGAACCCCTCGCGCGACAGGGCAAGCGCCAGACTGGCCCCGGCCAGGCCCGCGCCCGCTATCAGAACATCTGTGTCGCCGATTTCACTCATGACCCCTTGTCGCGCTCTCGCCCGCTTCCGTCCAGTGCGGCGAAAGGCCTCCGAAAAGCGGCCGGACCGGCGGCGAGGTAAACAGCCCCTTAACCCTCCCTCTGCCACCCTGTCGATGTTTCGCCGCTGTTCGTCCGCAAGGGATCTGCCCGTCCATGTCCGCCGCCCTCGCCATCAGTCACCGGATCTGGCTGAGCGCCCGCATTGTCTGGCAGGCGCCGGCGATCGTGCGCTTTCGCGGCATGCTGCAGGCCCTGCTGTCGGTACTGCTGCTGATCGCCCTGATCTCGTGGAACCGCAACGATCCCAGCTGGAATGCCGCCTCGACCCATGCCCCGACCAACTGGCTGGGGGCGCAGGGGGCGGTGGTCGCTGATCTGTTCATGCAAAGTCTCGGCCTGACGGCCTGGCCCGCGGCCCTTCTGCTGCTCGCCTTCGGCCTGGCGATTGCCGTGGGCGACACCCTGCGGCATCGGCTGGTGGTGACACCAATGCGCAGCCTGACCGCGACGCTGGGCATTCTGGCGCTGGCCGCAGCCCTGTCGACGCCGACACCGCCCGCCATCTGGCCGCTGGTGACGGGTATGGGCGGCCTGTCGGGCGATGGGTTCAGCGGCGTCATCGTGGCGGCATTGAATGCTCTGGGCCTGCCGGGCAACAGCCTGATTGTCAGCGTGGTGATCGGCCTGATGTTTCTGGCGGGCGCCCTGACCGCACTTGGGCATGCGCTGGGACTGCGGACCGCCGATCTGACCGACGGGCTGGACTGGATCCGGGGCCGGGCCCGCACGCGCGCGGCAACCCCCGCCGAGACCGCCCGCGCCAAGCCCGTACGACGCGCGCCACCGCGCCCCAAACCCGTTGACCCCGAGGCCGCGCCGACACGAGAGCCCGCCCCCTCTGCCGCCCGCGCCCCGGACGTGTCGGAGCCGCGCGTCGCCCCGACCAAGGCGACCCGTGCCACCCGCAAGGATGCCGAGGTTGATCAGCGGACTTTTGATTTTGTGCGCCCGCCGGGCGCCTTTGACCTGCCGTCGCTGGCGACCCTGTCCAAGCCGGAGAAGCGCGTCGGTGCCATCGACGAGGCCGCCCTGAAGCAGAATGCCCGCCTGCTGGAGGAGGTGCTGCAGGAGTTCGGCGTGCGCGGCTCGATCGACCAGATCCGCCCCGGCCCGGTGGTCACCCTCTACGAACTGGTGCCCGCTCCCGGCGTCAAGCACGGACGCGTGGTGGCGCTGAGCGACGATATTGCCCGGTCCATGTCGGCGCGGGCCTGTCGCATCAGCGTGGTTCAGGGACGGAATGCCATCGGCATCGAACTGCCCAATGCGAAGCGTGAGACCGTCTATCTGCGCGACCTGTTGGCCTCGGCCGAATATGACAAGCCCGCCCATCTGTTGCCGCTGGCGCTGGGTGAGACCATTGGCGGCGAACCCTATGTCGCCGATCTGGCGCGTATGCCGCACCTGCTGATCGCGGGGACCACCGGCTCGGGCAAGTCGGTGGGGGTCAATGCCATGATCCTGTCGATCCTGTACCGACTGAGCCCCGACGAATGCCGCTTCATCATGATCGACCCCAAGATGCTGGAGCTCAGCGTCTATGACGGCATTCCGCACCTGCTCAGCCCGGTCGTGACCGACCCGAAGAAGGCGGTCGTGGCGCTGAAATGGACGGTCCGCGAGATGGAGGACCGCTATCGCCGCATGTCCAAGCTGGGGGTGCGCAACATCGCCGGCTATAACGCCCGGGCCAAGGAAGCCCAGGAGAAGGGCGAGCATTTCGAACGCACCGTCCAGACCGGTTTCGACGAACAGGGCCGCCCGGTCTATGAATCCGAGAAGATCCGGCCCGAGCCCATGCCCTATCTGGTGGTGGTCATGGACGAGATGGCCGACCTGATGCTGGTGGCCGGCAAGGACGTCGAGGGCGCGGTGCAACGTCTGGCCCAGATGGCGCGGGCGGCGGGCATTCACCTGATCATGGCCACCCAGCGGCCGTCGGTCGATGTCATCACCGGCACGATCAAGGCCAATTTCCCGACCCGGATATCCTTCCAGGTCACCTCCAAGATCGACAGCCGCACCATCCTGGGCGAACAGGGCGGTGAGCAGCTGCTGGGTCAGGGCGACATGCTCTATATGGCCGGCGGGGGCCGGATCACCCGCCTGCACGGCCCGTTCGTGACCGACCGCGAGGTCGAGGAGGTCTGTGCGCACCTGCGGGCGCAGGGAGCGCCCGACTATCTGGACCTGATCACCGATGAGCCGGATGGCGACGGTGGCGACGGCGGCGACGACGGGGGCGGGACCGGTGATGACCTGTACGACCGGGCCGTGGCCGTGGTCACCCGCGACCGCAAGGCCTCGACCTCCTACGTCCAGCGCCGCCTGCAGATCGGCTATAACCGCGCCGCCACCCTGATCGAGCGTATGGAACAGGAAGGCGTGGTCAGCCCCGCCAACCATGCGGGCAAGCGCGATGTGCTGGCCGGACCGCCTCCTCTTTAGAAGTGGCCCTAACGCTCGCGACGCGGTCGCTCGCTGCTTGAGGGCATTGTTTCGCCCTAACGCTCGCGACGCGGTCCCTCGCTGCTTGAGGGCGGGGTTCTTTGCCCTATCGCTCGCCCCGGAATGGATCCGGGGCTCGCTGCTTGAGGGCGGGATGAACCCCGGCGCGGGAAGGACGTTGATCGGGGCCGGTACGGTGCCGGGCCCTGTTTCCGATGAACGGGGCTTCATCGCAGCGCCGGAATATGGTCAGGCTGGAGCCATGACCGCGCCTTGTGGACCGGGGATGCTTGAGCCTCGATCCGCTTCACTTTCAAGGATGATTTCATGACGACGCCTCACATCCTGTCCCGCCGCGATTTCGGCCTTGGTGCCGCCCTGGGCGTGACCGGCCTGCTGGTCAGCGCGCCTTCGGTTCTGGCCCAGGCGGGTCTGTCGGAGGCCGATCAGGCCGTGGTGGCCCGCGCCCAGACCTATCTTCGTGGCCTGACCTCGGCCCAGGGCGAGTTCGTCGAGACGGGCGCAGGCGGTCAGCGCCGCACGGGCCGGTTCTGGCTGCAGCGCCCCGGCAAGATGCGCTTTGAATACACCAATCCCGAGGGCCTGCTGGTCGTCTCGGACGGCAACAACGTCATGCGCTATGACCCGCGGCTCGAGGTGTTCCGTCAGGTGCCGCTCAGCGAGACGCCGCTGTCGACCTTCCTGTCGCGCGAGGTCCGGCTGGACCAGGGCGTGCGCATCGACCGGGTGGTGCGTCGGGACTCCGGTGCCTTTGCCCTCGTGGCGCGCGATTCCCGCCGTCCGAACGACGGTTCGGTGACCCTGGCCTTTGCCGGCGACCCGATGCGGCTGCAGGAGTGGACGGTGGTTGACGCCCAGGGCGCGCGGACCCGCACCCAGCTGACCACACTGCGGCCTGCCGGCAATCTGTCGAACAGCCTGTTCCAGCTGCGCGACCCGACCCGCCGCCCCGGACGCAATCGTTGACGCCTACGCGCGGCCGGCGAATCGTGGCGAAAGAACCACACCGGATCGCACTCGTCTGACGGGTTGACGTTTTTGATTTGACGTTGCATAATGGGCACAGGCTCGAAACGGCCATTTGACCGCTACGGATGTCATCCCCCTCCCTGCGGCAGAGACACCTCTGAAAGCGCCCGGTCTTGCGGCCGGGCGTTTTTTTGCGCGGGCTGACGAAGCCCTGCTAAGGCGGGCGTATGACCCTTCGCCTGACCACCTGGAACATCAACTCCGTCCGCCTGCGCATCGACCAGGTCGCCCGCTATGTGAGCGAAAGCGGCACAGACGTCCTGCTGCTGCAGGAGATCAAATGCACCGACGACCAGTTCCCGGTGCGCGCCTTTGAAGACATGGGCCTGCCGCATCTGAAGATCGGTGGTCAGAAGGGCTGGCACGGGGTGGCCATCGCCAGTCGCCTGCCGCTGGAGGAAGCACCGAACCTGGGCCTGTGCCGCGAAGGGCATGCGCGCTGCGTGTCGGCGACGGTCAAGGGCGTCGAGATCCAGAATTTCTACATTCCCGCGGGCGGCGACCTTCCCGACCGCGCCCTCAATCCGAAATTCGATCACAAGATGGATTTCTACGAGCGGCTGACGGCCCACATCGAGCGTCGGGACCCGGACGCCCGGTTGCTGCTGGCGGGCGATTTCAACATCGCCCCGGGGGAATTCGACGTCTGGAACCACCGCTATATGCTGAAGGTGGTCAGCCACACCCCGGTCGAGATCGAGACCCTGACCCGGCTGCAGCAGGCCGGGCGCTTCAGTGACGTGATCCGCGACGCCTTTCCCGAACCCGAGAAGCTGGCCAGCTGGTGGAGCTACCGCGCCCAGGACTTCCGCAAGTCCAACCGGGGGCTGAGGCTGGACCACATCTGGACCTCGCCCGGGCTGACGCCGGCCGTAGTGCCCGGCTCGGCGCGCATCCACGAGCCGGTGCGGGCCTGGGAGCGTCCCAGCGACCATGCCCCGGTCAGCGTCGATCTGGACGTCTAGGGCGTCAGAACGGGAAGAAGATCGGGATGGCGACCATGGCCGCGACCCAGGTGATCAGGTTGAGCGGCACCCCGATGCGGACGAAGTCCATATAGCTGTAGCCGCCCAGCTGATAGACCAGCACATTGGTCTGATAGCCGAACGGGGTGGCAAAGGCCGCCGACGCCGCCATCATGACCCCCACCAGGAAGGGTCGGGGATCCACACCCAGGCTGACGGCCAGGGCCACGGCCACCGGCGTGATCAGCACCGCCACCGTGGCATTGGACAGCAGCTCGGTGGCGAACAGAGTCACACCATACAGGATGATCAACGCCGCCAGCGGTCCGAACGGCCGGATGACATCGATCAGCAGGGTGGCCCCGGCCTGGCCGAGCCCGGTCACCTCAATGGCAATGCCCAGAACGACCATGCCCGCGATCAGCAGAAGTATGTCGGGCCTGAGGCCGGAATAGGCTTCTTCGGCGGTCAGAATGCGCAGCAGAATCAACGCCACCGCGCCACCAAAGGCCGCCGCCGCGATCGGGATCCAGCCCATGCCGGCCGCCAGCACGACCGCCACGAAGATGCTCAGCGACACCATGGCCCGTTTGAAGTCGAATGGCCGATCGGCGGCCGCATAGAGCTTGATGTCCCCCAGCTGGGCATCGCCAGACCCATTGTCCAACGGGCGGGGCTCGCCAACACGCGGCAGGCTGAACGGCAGGCGGAAGCGCCGAGCGGCTCTCTGGGTCTCGGCCTCGATCCGGGCCTCTTCCGCGCGCTTGCGACGCAGGGCCTCGGCCTCATCGTCGGCAACCGCGCGGCCCAGCTGGCGGGCGCCCACGAAATACAGCCAGAGCGCGCCACAGACGGCGATGGCCAGACCCACCGGCGTGATCTCGAACAGGGTGAAGACCGGCTGTCCGACGTTTCTGGCCATGTCATTGACCAGCAGATTGGTCGAGGTGCCGATCAGGGTGCAGGAGCCGCCCATGATGCTGATGTAGCTGAGCGGAATGAGGAACCGCTTCGGCGAGCGATTCAGTGTTTCGGCCACGTCCTTGATGACCGGCGCCGCCAGCACCACGATCGGCGTGTTGTTCAGAAGGGCCGACGCCGCGCCGCACAACATCATGACGATCCACAGCCCTGCCTCGCCCAGGCGCGCGCACAGCTTGGTTGCCTGACGGATCAGCAGACCGAGCAGGCCCGATAGCTCAATGGCGTAGGCGATGACGAACAGCGAGGCGAGGGCGATGACGGCCGGGCTGGCAAAGGCCGCCTGCACTTCGACGGGCCGCACCACACCCAGAAGCAGCAGCACCGCCGCCCCTGCCAGGGCCACGACATCCGCGCGCACCCGTCCGTGGATCAGCACGCCGACCACGGTCACCAGGACGCCAAGGGCTATGATCTGATCGAGTGTCATCCGTCCCTGAAGACGCGCCCCTGAAGCTGGCGTCAATACAGGTCACGGAAATTCGTCTTGAAGGCAGACTGTGCTAAAGCCTTGGGATGCTTGGGAATGACACGATGAAATCGATCCGCGATCTGCCTGTCGCCCGTCTGGCGATGGCATCCGTGATGGCCCTGGGTCTGGCCCAGTGCGATCGCGACCCGCGCGAACAGCCCGTGGACGCCGAACCGATCGTCGAGACGCCGGTGCCCGAGCCTGAGATTGCGACCCCGGCCACGCTCGACCGGTCGGCCTTTCTGGGTGCGATATCGCGGGCCGGGTCGGCCTATTCCATCGGCACGACCGCCAGCGGACCGGACCCCCTGGTCGGACGCACCTTTGCTATCCGGCTGCCGTTCGGCTGTGGTCGTCCTCGCCCTGCGGCGGCGAGCATGCCCCCCGGCGCGGAGAGCGCCGCCCGGTCGCCGGACGCCGGCCTGCCGTCGCTCACATGGGGCCCGGAGAGTGAGACCCTGCGCCTGTCGCTCACACCGGACGAATGGTCGGACACCGCCCTGATCACCAGTTCAGGCGCCGGCGATCGCTGGGAAGCCGTCGAGGGCTTCTGGCTCAGCCGCCCCTGGCTGGGCAGCGAGACCTGCCCGCAGAGGATTGATCGCGACCCGCTGGGCGGCGGCACCGGGCAGGCGGATGCGCAGACGGTCGGTCTGGCCTCGGTTCATGAAACGGGCAGTTCGCGGCTCGGCCGTCGCGACGGACAGGCCTATCGCTTCACGCTTCGTGGCGAGGATGACCGCGCGCCCGTCCCCTCGCCCATGGGCTACCGTGTGGTTCTGGAAGGCCGGTTCGCCAGCTTCCCCGACGGTCGCGCGATCCGCTGCCGCGCCGCCAGCATCGACCAGCGCCCGGTCTGTATCGCCGCCGTCCAGCTGGACCGCGTCGCCTTCGAGGACGGCAGCTCCGGCACCGTGCTCAGCGAGTGGCGCCCCGGATAGCGCCTTCGGCGCGTCCGGGATGACAAACGGGCTACGCCCTAAGGCTGGAGGCGGTAGCCGCCCTGGTCGGTGACGAGGATGCGGGCCTGACCCGGCTCGGGCTCGATCTTCTGGCGCAGGCGATAGATGTGGGTTTCCAGGGTGTGGGTGGTGACCCCGGCATTGTAGCCCCAGACCTCGGTCAGCAGCTCTTCGCGCGACACGGCCTTGGCCCCGGCGCGATAAAGGTATTTGAGGATGTTGGTTTCTTTCTCCGTCAGCCGGATCTTGCGGCCCTCGGGGGCTGACAGGGTCTTGGCGGCCGGACGGAATTCATAGGGGCCGATCCGGAAAACGGCGTCCTCGGACTGTTCGTGGCTGCGCAGATGGGCGCGGATGCGGGCCAGCAGCACGGCAAACCGGAAAGGCTTGGCCACATAGTCATTGGCCCCGGCGTCGAGACCCAGAACCGTATCGGAGTCCGAGGTCTGGCCGGTCAGCATGATGATGGGGGTCGAGACCCCGGCCTTGCGTAACAGGCGACAGGCCTCGCGTCCGTCCATGTCGGGCAGGTCGACGTCCAGCAGGATCAGGTCGATCCGCGAGTCGCGGCCCATCCGGATGCCGTCGGTGGCGTTGGCGGCCTGACGGGGCACGAACTCCTCGTGCAGGGCCAGCTGCTCGGCCAGCGCCTCGCGCAGGTCGTCGTCGTCGTCGATGATCAGCAGGGTCTTGGACGTGGGCATGGAATGACAATGGCGAGCGTCGGGCCCTACGCCAAGGGCAGGCCTGCGTTTTCCGGTCGCTCAATCGGCATCGCGGGCCCCGAACAGGGCCGTGCCCAGCCGCACATGGGTGGCGCCAAAGCGGATGGCGGTCTCGAAATCGCCGCTCATGCCCATGGACAGGACCGGCAGCTCATTCCGTCGGGCGATTTTGGCCAGCAGGGCGAAATGAGGACCTGCGGCCTCCTCGACCGGGGGAATGGCCATCAGACCCTCGACCGCCAGACCGTGCACCTCGCGCGCCCGGGCGATGAAGGCGTCGGCGTCGCGCGGCGCAAGACCCGCCTTCTGGGGTTCCTCGCCGGTATTGACCTGAATCAGCACGCGCGGCCGCTTGCCCAGCTTGTCGGCGGCCCGCGCCAGCGCCTCGGCCAGACGCTCGCGGTCGAGGGTCTCGATGATGTCAAAGCGCGCCAGGGCCGCCTCGGCCTTGTTGGTCTGCAACGGGCCGATCAGCCGCAGTTCCACGGCGTGGCCCGACGCCTCGGGCGCGCCCCAGCGGCTGTCCGCCTCCTGCACCCGGTTCTCGCCGAATACGGCCTGCCCGGCGTCAAGGATGGCCTTCACCCGCCCCCACGGCTGGGTCTTGGTCACGGCGACAAGGGTGACGGCGGCCGGATCGCGCCCGGCGTCGCGGGCCGTCGCGTCGATCCGCGCCCGTGCGTCGGCTAGCCGCTCGGCGATGGACGCGGGGGCGGAGACAGGCGATGAGGAGGACATGACGGGCGATCCGGGCGAAAATCAGCTGTGGCAGACGGCACAGGCTCTAAACCGGGCGGCGGCGGCTGTCAGCCCGGGTGTCGCGTCCCTGCCGTCCCTGCTGTTCTTTACCGACCCGGTTCGCACGCCCCGGCCCTGGGAGGTCGCGGCGCGCCTGCCCCGGGGGGCCGGGGTGGTCTATCGCGGTTTTGGCCGACCCGAAATGGCGGAGGAGGCGCGGCGCCTGCGACGTGTGACGACCGACCGGGGGGTACGGCTGCTGATCGGTCAGGGCGCCGAATTGGCCGAGGCCGTCGAGGCCGACGGTGTGCATCTGCCGGAACGCGATCTGGAGCGGGCCCCGGATCTGCGGGCCCGTCACCCGGAGTGGACCATGACCGGCGCCCTGCACGGCGAAGCCGCCGCGCCCGCGCTTGGGTTTCTGGACGCCGTCGTCCTGTCGCCGGTGTTTCGAGCGGGCGGCGCAAGCGCGGTTCGGGAGCCGCGGGGGATCGCGGGCGTCACCCGGATAGTCTCTCGCCTGCCCCGCCCGGTCTATGGCCTCGGCGGCATCACGGCGGAAACGGCGCCCGCGCTGGCGGACACCGGTCTGTGCGGGCTGGCGGCGATTGACGGTGTGGTGAAGGCGTTCAGCGCAGTCTGAACCGCGCACTCAGAAGCGGAAAATGCTTTCGAGGCGCACACGCGGCTGGGCACGGGCGTCAGATTCGCGGACCCGGGCCGGGTCGGGATCAGCCACCGCCAGCCCGGCCGAGGCGCCGACGCGCAGGCTGGGATTGACGCGGTAATAGGCGCCGGCTTCGACGTCGCCCCATTCGGCCTCGCGGCCGACAGGCGGGCTGAGATTGAAGTCGAGGCCCCAGCGGCCGCTTTCGTTGACGCGGAGGCCACGGCGCTGGCCGGTGCGTGACGCGCGATCGGCGTCGCTGAGCGACACGCTCGGCGTCTGGGCGCGGGGCGTCGGCCGGGTCTGGGCTTCAGCGGTTGCCGGCGTGAGAGTCAGGGCCGCTCCCGCAAGCACCAGAGCGAGCGAAAGGCTGAGGGTCGCGCCCGTGCGGGCGCGCTGTGCCTTGACCTGTCCTGTGCGCGTCTGGCGCATGCCTGCCCTTTGAGCCTTCGACTCTGATTGGCGTTGGCGACCGGCTAGGCCAATCCCGACGCTTTGTGATCTGAAACTAAGACACTGGTCGTATGGACGGTCAATGCAAACCGGGCCCAAGGGTTGCGCGTATCGCGACTCCGCTCAGGCCTGTGGCGCAAGCGTCACGCGAATTCCGGCCCGCGTCCTCTCCCCCGGTCGGCGAGTTCCGCCCTCCGGGCCGCAGATGCGGCTTTGCCTTGTCTTTGCCCCTTTTCCCCGTGCTATAGGACGGACAGTTCCGGGTCGGTGCGATCCGGGGCGACGCATGCGCTTCTGTCCGGAAGCGATGAGGTTGAATCTGAACGGAGAGTCCTGAATGGCCACCCAGTCGGCTGTGGTTCGCGGCGCAGCATTGGTCCTGATGGCATCGAGCCTGGCCCTGGCCGGATGTAGCTCGATCCCGATCATTGGCGGTTCGCGCGACGCAGCGACCTCGAACGCCCCGGCAGTGGGCATCGGTGTGAACGCCTATCTGTGGCGCGCCTCGCTGGACACGCTGAGCTTCATGCCTCTGACGAACGCCGACCCTTGGGGTGGCGTGATCAATTATGACTGGTATTCCGACCCGGCGGCTCCGAACGAGCGGTTCAAGGCGACGGTCTTCATCCTCGACACCCGACTTCGGGCCGACGCCCTGAACGTCGCGGTGGTCAAGCAGGTGCGCGGTGCCGACGGCCAGTGGACGGCCGCCCCGGTCGATCCGCAGACCGAAACGGACCTCGAGAACGCCATTCTGACGCGCGCGCGCCAGCTCAACCTCGCCGACGCTCGCTGATCGCGCGGGCCAACGGCCCTCGCACCCGACCTGACGGGCCCTGAGCCGGGTTTCGTCTCTCCCGACCGACGCATCCGGGCCCGGCCCGCGCCGGGCTCGTTCAAGGAGCCCTCTTTCGCGTGGCCCGTTACGACCCCAAGACCGCCGAGCCCCGCCAGCAGGATCGCTGGCGTGAGGCTGACGCCTTCACCACGCCGGTTACGCCGACCGGCAAGCCCAAATACTATGTGCTGGAGATGTTTCCCTATCCGTCGGGCAACATCCACATGGGCCATGCGCGCAACTATGTGATGGGCGATGTGGTGGCCCGCTTCAAACGGGCCCGGGGCTTCGAAGTGCTTCACCCCATGGGCTGGGACGCGTTTGGCATGCCGGCCGAGAACGCCGCCATGGAACGCGGCGTCCATCCCGGGGAATGGACCTGGTCCAACATCGCCACCATGCGCGACCAGCTGAAGCTGCTGGGTCTGTCGCTGGACTGGTCGCGCGAGTTCGCCACCTGTGACCCGGCCTATTACGGCAAGCAGCAAGCCTGGTTCCTGGAGCTGCTGCAGCGCGGTCTGGTCTATCGCAAGGATTCGGTCGTCAACTGGGATCCGGTCGACAGTACGGTGCTGGCCAATGAGCAGGTGATCGACGGACGCGGCTGGCGCTCGGGCGCCGTGGTCGAGAAGCGCAAGCTGAACCAGTGGTTCCTGCGGATCACCGACTATGCCGATGACCTGATCGACGGGCTGAAGACGCTGGACCGCTGGCCCGACAAGGTGCGGACCATGCAGGAGAACTGGATCGGACGGTCCAGCGGCCTGCAGATGACCTGGGCATTTGCCGGTGAGGCACCGGCCGGGTTCGAGGGCGGCATCGAGATCTACACCACCCGGCCCGACACCCTGTTCGGCGCCTCCTTCCTGGGTCTGGCCCCCGACCATCCACTGTCGAAACAGCTTGCCGACGCTGACCCGGAAGTCGCTGAATTTGTTGCTGAATGCCGCCGAGGTGGTACGTCAGAGGCCGAGATCGAACAGGCCGACAAGATCGGCCGCGATACGGGCCTGAAGGTCCGTCACCCCTTCACCGGCGAAGATATCCCGGTCTGGATCGCCAACTTCATCCTGTCGGAATACGGGACGGGCGCCATCTTCGCCTGTCCGGCCCATGACCAGCGGGATCTGGAGTTTGCGCGCAAATACGGCCTGCCGGTACTGCCGGTGGTGCGGCCCGAGGGCGCCGACGACAGCTTCGATGTCGATGACGAGGCCTATACGGGCCCGGGAACCCTGTTCAACTCTGACTTCCTGAACGGCGAGGCCATCACCGATGCCAAGGCCGAGGTGATTGCCCGGGTCGAAGCCGCCGGCAGCGGCGAGGGCAAGACCCTGTACCGCCTGCGTGACTGGGGCGTCAGCCGCCAGCGCTACTGGGGCTGTCCGATTCCGGTCATCCATTGTGACGCCTGTGGCGCCGTCCCCGTACCGGCCGATCAGCTGCCGGTCGTGCTGCCCGAGGATGTGACCTTCGACAAACCCGGCAATCCGCTGGACCGGCATCCGACCTGGAAGCATGTCCGCTGTCCGTCCTGCGATGCCGAGGCCGTGCGCGAGACCGATACGCTCGACACCTTTGTCGATTCCAGCTGGTATTTTGCCCGCTTCACCGACCCGAACGCAGACGCGCCGATCAACCGCGACGCCGCCGACCACTGGCTGCCCGTCGATCAGTATATCGGCGGGGTCGAGCACGCCGTCCTGCACCTTTTGTATGCCCGCTTCATCAGCCGCGCCCTGTCCGATGCGGGGATGATGTCGGTGAAGGAGCCGTTCGCCGGCCTGTTCACGCAAGGGATGGTGGTCCACGAGACCTATCGCACCGCGGCCGGCGCCTGGGTTGAGCCGACCGACGTCGGGCTGGAGACCGTCGACGGCAAGCGGGTCGCGACCCGCCTGTCGACCGGCGAAACCCTGTCGATCGGCGACATCGAGAAGATGTCGAAATCCAAGAAGAATGTGGTCGCGCCGCAGGAAATCCTCGACAGCCACGGCGTCGACGCCGGGAGGCTGTTCGTCCTGTCCGACAGCCCGCCCGAGCGGGACGTCCAGTGGACGACCGGCGGTCTGGAAGGCGCCGGCCGCTTCGTCCAGCGGGTCTGGGCCGAATTCGACGGCTTTGACGGCGCCGCCGCCGACCAGCCGGGGATCGATCTGGCCCTGCGCCGCGAGACGCACAAGGCGATCAAGGCCGTGACCGAGGGGGTTGAAGGCTTCCGCTTCAACTCGGCCATCGCCAAGCTGTACGGCTTTCTGTCGACGCTGCGCGCCCATGCGGGCGCCGGCGGCGCGGCGCGGCGTGAGGCCCTGTCGGCCTTTGCCCGCCTGATCGCGCCCTTCACCCCCCACCTGGCCGAGGAATGCTGGTCGGCGCTGGGCGAGGACGGGATGGTGCTGGACGCGCCCTGGCCCCGCTGGGACCCGGCGCTCGCGGCCGATGACGAACTGACCCTGCCCGTCCAGATCGGCGGCAAGAAGCGCGGCGAGATCGTCATGCCGCGCGGCGCCGACCCGAAAGCGGTCGAGGCCGAAGCGCTGGCCAATCCGGCCGTGCGCGCCTACCTTGAGGCAAATGGTCTGTCGGTCAGAAAGGTGATCGTGGTGCCCGATCGTATCGTCAATCTGGTGGCGGGATGACCGGCGGCCTGCGCGGCCTGTGGCTGGCAGGGGCTGCGACCCTGATGCTGGGCGTTTCGGCCTGTGGTTTCACCCCCCTGTATGGCGAGGCCGCCACGGCCGGCCTGTCGCGCGTCGCCGTGGAGACACCGGACACCCGTCTGGGCTACCGGCTGCGCGAGCGGCTGGAGGATGCCCTGCTATATGATCGGGCCCTCGCGCCCGAATGGCGGCTGGACGTGACGCTGGAGCCGTCCCGCAGGCCGTTGGGCCGCCGGATCGACGACACCGCCGCCCGCTATGAAATGACCCTCATCGGGCAGTGGACGCTGACTCCGCTGTCGGGGGGAGAGGCCCGGGCCGGACGCGAGACGGTCACGGTCACCTATGCCGTCTCGGACCAGCCCTATGCCGCGATCGCGGCCCAGGAAGACGCCGAAGAGCGCGCAGCCGGGGCCCTCGCCCAGCGGATCCGTCTGGCCCTGTTCCATGCCGTGGGCCCGACCGCCCCGGCCCGTCCCTGATCCGGGGCCATGCAGCTCTCCAAGGCTCCGGAGATCGAGCGCTTCCTCAAGTCCCCCGATCCGTCGGTGCGCGTGGTCCTGATCCACGGGCGCGACCGCTCCGGTGTGGGGGAACGGGCCGAACGGCTGTGCAAGACCGTCACCCCGGACCTCAATGACCCCTTCAACGTCTCCCTGCTGACAGAGACCGATGTCGAGGCGGACGATGGCCGGCTGGAGGATGCCCTGTCGGCCCTGTCGATGATGGGCGGGCGGCGTCTGGTGCGCTTGCGCCTCGGCGGCGAGCGCGTGCCGCAGGAAAAGGCTCTGGCGGCGGTTCTCAAGGGCCACGCCGACGGCCAGTTCAACGCCGATGCTGTCTGGGTTATCGAGGCGGGCAATCTGGGCCGGGATTCGGCGCTGCGCCGCGCGGCCGAGAGCCAGTCCGGGGCCGTCGGCATCGTCTGCTATGAGGATGAGACCGGCGATGTCGCGCGGATGACGCGCGAGGCCCTGCAGGCGGACAATGTCGGACTGACCCGTGAGGCGCTCGACCGCTTCGTCGCTCGCCTGCCGCGCGAACGCGGCCTGATGCGTCAGGAACTGGAGCGACTGATCCTCTATATCGGCCCCGGGTCCGGTCGCCAGATCGACGAAGCCGAGCTGGAAGCCCATCTGGGGGTCGAGCCCCAGGCCTCATTTCAGGATGCCGCCCAGCAAGCCTTTGGCGGCAAGGCCGCGGCCTGTCAGGGCGGGCTGCGCAGGGCCTTTGCCGAAGGTGAGGCGGCGGTCGCCGCGGTCCGCGCGGCGGGCCAGCATCTGGGACGGCTGCGGCGAATCTCGGCGGCCATTGCCTCGGGTCAGGGGGCGCGCGAGGCCGCCAAGGCCGCCGGAGTCTTCTGGAAACAGGAAGCGGAGATTCTGCGGCAGGTGAAGGTCTGGTCCCCGCGAGACCTGCAGGAGGTCACCGAGGCCGTGGCGCTGGCCGAGGTTCGCACCAAGACCACCGGCCTGCCCGACCGGCTGATCACCGAGCGGCTGTTCCTCGAGATCTCGGCGCGGGCCCGCAGGTTGGGGCTTTAGCCGAATTACCCGTTATCATTCAGTGAGTTAGCCGCGCTTTGACGCCTTGCGGAAGGCCGGCTTGTTGGCCGCCGCGCTCTGCCGCGCGACCTTCTTCTCTTCATGCTGGCCCGGCTTGAAGCCGCCCGAGGTGGACGCGCCGCTGCCCCCGGCCTTCTTGGCGGCCAGGGCCCGCTTCATGGCATCAGCGGTCGGGTTGCTTTTGCTGGGGTCGTGGGGCGCGTCGGTCATGCGGTCACCCTAGCACGGCCGCGGATCAAAGGCGCATCAATCGACGGCACAGCTCGTCCAGCTGTTCGAGGCTGGCGTAGCGCAGGGTCAGCTCGCCCTTGCCGTTCCGATCGGCCAGCTCGACCTTCATGCCGAGGGCGTCGGCCAGATCCTGCTGCAGGGCCTCGATGTCGGCCGAGGCCTCGCTGTTGGCGGCGTTGCCCCGCTGGGACGGCCGGACCGGCCGGACGCCCTCTGTCGCCTGACGGGCCAGAATTTCGGTCTGGCGGACGTTCAGCCCCTTGGCGAGAACCTCTTCGGCCAGCGCCACGGGATCCGCCGCCGTGATCAGGGCCCGCGCATGCCCGGCGCTAAGCCGCCCGGCCATGACATGTTCGCGCACCGGGGCCGGCAGCTGCAGCAGGCGCAGGGTGTTGGCGACATGGCTGCGGCTCTTGCCCACCACGCCGGCGACGGCGTCCTGGGTGCGGCCGAACCGTTCCATCAGCTGGGCATAGGCATTGGCCTCTTCCATCGGGTTTAGGTCGGCCCGCTGGACATTCTCGATGATGGCGACCTCGAGCACCTCGACATCGCCCATCTGACGCTCGATGACCGGTACACTGGTCAGGCGAGCCGCCTGGGCCGCGCGCCAGCGCCGCTCTCCGGCGATGATCTGCCAGCGATCTGTCTCGCCCGGCCAGGCGCGCACCAGAATGGGCTGAAGCACGCCGTGATCCCGGATCGAAACCGTCAGTTCCTCGAGATCCGCCGGGGTGAACTGCTTGCGCGGCTGGTCCGGATTGGGGCTCAGCAGTTCGATCGGCAGCATCCGAACGCCCGCAGGCGCGCCCTCGCCCGACACGGGCACCGGCTGCTCCCCGACGTTTTCCCCCAGCAGGGCCGACAGACCGCGCCCCAGACCTCTTTGACGTTCAGACACGTGTGATTCTTCCTGTTCTGGAACTCAGGCCGCAGCCAGACGACGGGACCGCTCGCGTTTGACTACTTCCCGCGCCAGCTTCAGATAGGCCTGACTGCCCGCGCATTTCAGGTCGTAGATCAGGGCCGGCTTGCCGAATGACGGCGCCTCGGACACCCGGACATTACGCGGGATGACGGCGTCATAGACCTTGTCGCCGAAGTGGGCCCGCACGTCATTCGCGACCTGACCCGACAGGGCATTGCGCTTGTCATACATGGTCAGGACCAGCCCCTGAATCTCGAGCCGGGGATTGAGGCTCTGACGGACCATCTCAATGGTCTTCATCAGCTGGGTCAGGCCCTCCAGCGCAAAGAATTCACACTGCAGGGGCACCAGAACGGCATCGGCCGCCGCCATGGCGTTGAGCGTCAGCAGGTTCAGCGAGGGCGGACAATCGATCAGCACGTAGTCATACTGGGTCTGACCGCTGCGTCCGTGGGCCAGCAGTGCGTCCCGCAGCCGGAAAGACCGCCTGTCTGCCTGACTGAGTTCGATTTCCACGCCCGACATGTCCGGATCGGACGGGATAATATGCAGGCCGGGGACGGCTGTTTCCACTGCCGCCTCGGCCACGGCCCTACCATCGGTCACGACGTCATAGATGGTGACGCGCCGTGTTTCACGTGAAACGCCGAGCCCCGTCGAGGCATTGCCCTGCGGGTCCATGTCGACGATCAGGACCTTTTCGCCGATGGCAGCCAGCGCTGTGCCCAGATTGATGGCCGTGGTGGTCTTGCCCACCCCGCCCTTCTGGTTCGACACGGCCAGCACGCGCGGTCCGGGCTTGGTCTCAGACAGAACGGACACGGCGCAGACTCCCGATACGGACAATGCGGCCCCGCGCATCGCTCTGCGACGGCACCAGTTCATGGGTGAATTGCCAGGATTTCCGCGCCTCGCGCAACTCCTCCTCCGCCCGTTCCCCCTTGAGAAACACCGCTTGTGCACCGCGCTGCAGATAGGGCTGTGCATAACCCAGCAGCCGCTCCATGGGGGCAAGCGCCCGGGCCGTGACGACATCGACGGCGACGTCATCCTGGTCTTCGGCCCGACCGTGGATCACCGTGGCCGGCAATTCCAACGTTTCAACGACATTTGAAAGAAAACGACAACGTTTGCCCAGACTGTCGATCAGCCAGACATGGGCGTCGGGGTTGTCCTTCAGCAGTATGGCCAGAATCAAACCGGGAAAGCCAGCCCCGGCCCCCAGATCAGCCCAGGTTCGGGCTTCCGGTTCCATCTCGAGCAGCTGCGCGCTGTCCCACGCATGGCGCGACCAGAAGTCCGGCAAGGTATCCGGGCCAACCAGATTCATGACCGCATTGGTCTCGGTCAGCATGTCGCGGAAGCGGTCCAGCTCCGTTATCCGTTCGGCAGAGGCCCCGGTGCGGCCCTGAAACTCCTCGCGCGTACGAACCGTCACGCGGCGACCCGGTGCTTCTTCACATAGGCCAGGAGGGCCGTGAGCGCGCCGGGCGTCACGCCCTCGATGCGCGACGCCTGACCCAGTGTCACGGGACGGACCTTGGCCAGCTTCTCCCGGACCTCGGTCGACAGGCCGCCGAGCGCTCCATAGTCGAGGTCGGCAGGAAGGCGAAGGTCCTCCTCCCGCCGCAACGCCTCGGCATCCGCCGATTGGCGATCCAGATAGCCGGCATAGAGGGCCTCGATGGCCAATTGCTCACGCACCACAGGGCTGACGTTCGCGAGGTCCGGCCGGACCGGCAGGAAATGGTCAAGCGTCACCCCGGCATGGGCCAGAAGGTCTCGCACCGAGCGACGCTGGCCGTCGGCGTTGACATGTATGCCCAGCGCCCTGGCCTCGCCCGGTGTGAAGCGGGTCTCATTGGCCCAGGTCAGGACATCGTGCAGTTCGGCCTGTTTCGTCGCGAATGCCCGGGTGCGGTCCGGCCCGGCCAGACCGAACTCGATGGCCAGCGGCGTCAGGCGGCGGTCGGCATTGTCGGCCCTGAGGCTCAGCCGGTACTCGGCCCGACTGGTGAACATACGGTAGGGCTCGGTCACACCGCGCGTGACCAGATCGTCGATCATCACCCCGATATAGGCCTGATCGCGTCGCAGGATGACAGCGTCCTGTCCGCCAGCCGCGCGGGCGGCGTTCAGGCCAGCCATCAACCCTTGAGCCGCTGCCTCCTCATAGCCGGTCGTGCCATTGATCTGGCCGGCGAGATAGAGGCCCGGCCGCGCCTTGACCTCAAGCGTCGGCAGCAGTTCGCGCGGGTCGACATAGTCATACTCGATCGCATAGCCGTACCGCATGACCTCGACCGCCTCGAGGCCCGGGATTGTGCGAAGGAAGGCATCCTGGGTCGCTTCCGAGACCGAGGTCGAGATCCCGTTCGGATAGACGGTCGGGTCATCCAGACCCTCGGGCTCGAGGAAGATCTGGTGGCTGGTCTTGTCGGCGAAGCGGACGACCTTGTCCTCGATCGACGGGCAATAGCGGGGGCCCCGTCCGGACAGATGCCCGCCATAGACGGCGCTCTCGCCGAGGTTTTCGGCGATGATCCGGTGGGTTTCCTCGGTCGTATGGGTGATGCCGCAGGCGATCTGGGGCACGGTGATCCGGTCGGTCAGGAAGCTGAAGGGTACGGGCTCGGCGTCGGCCGCCTGCATCTCCAGCCGGTCCCAGGCAATGGTGCGGCCATCCAGCCGCGCGGGCGTCCCCGTCTTGAGGCGGCCCAGCACCAGGCCCGCGGCATGGAGGTCCACCGCCAGCCCGGTGGACGGAGCCTCACCGTGACGCCCCGCCGGAATGCGCAGATCACCCCGGTGAATGATCCCGTTCAAGAAGGTGCCGGTCGTCAGCACCACGGCCGCCGCCCTCAGGGTGTCGCCCGCCTCGGTCTCGATCCCCACGACGCGGGTTCCGTCGACGATGAGGCGCGCGGCGGTGCCCGCCATCAAGGTCAGATCGGCGGTGGCGGCCAGTTCCGCCTGCATGGCCTCGCGATAAAGACGGCGATCGATCTGGGAGCGCGGCCCCTGAACGGCGGCGCCCTTCGACCGGTTCAGCATCCGGAACTGGATACCCGACACATCTGCCAGCCGGCCCATAATGCCGTCCATTGCGTCGATCTCGCGGACCAGATGCCCCTTGCCCAGACCGCCGATGGCCGGGTTGCAGCTCATCTCGCCGATGGTGTCGAGTCGCTGGGTCAGCAGTACGGTGCGGGCGCCGGCGCGCGCCGAGGCGGCCGCGGCTTCACAGCCGGCGTGCCCTCCCCCGATGACGATGACGTCGAACATGCTCATGGCCGGGGACATAGGGGAAAAGCCGCCTCTCCGCCACCGCGCCCGGTCTGTTTCACGTGAAACTATTTGCCGATGCAGAAGCTGGCGAAGACTTCGCCCAACACGTCTTCGACGCCGATCTCTCCGGTGATACGGGCGAGACTGTGCGCGGCGCGGCGCAGGTCTTCACCCGCCATCTCGGGCGCGATGGTCAAGGCCTGCCGCGCCGACTGGATGGAGGCTGCGGTTTCCTCAAGCCTGAGGCGGTGGCGCTCCCGCGTCAGGGCCGGGAAGTCGCCGCCACTAAGATCAGCGGCCAGACGTCCCGACAGCCAGTCGGTCAAGGTGTCCAGCCCCTCTCCCGCCCTCGGCGACACGGTCAGCGTCTCGACGTGCGCGGACACATCGGGCCAGTCGGCCCGGTTCAGGTCGGCCTTGGTCCGGACGCACAGATCGCCGGGCCTGAGCAGCGCACCGGCGGGCCCGACCGGGTCACCGGGCGCGACGACCCAGAGGCGCAGCTCGGCCGCCTCGGCGCGAGCGCGAGCCCGACGGACGCCCTCGGCCTCGACCGGGTCGTCGCTGTCTCGCAGCCCGGCTGTGTCCGACAGGGTGACCGCATAGCCGCCGATCACCAGAGCGGCGTCCAGCACATCGCGGGTCGTTCCGGCGATCGGTGTGACAATGGCGGCTTCGCGCTCGACCAGCGCATTGAACAGGGAAGACTTCCCGGCATTGGTCTCGCCGATCAGGACGATCCGGTAGCCGTCGCGAATGCGCTCTCCCCGCTGCCCATCGACCAGGGCCTCCTCGAGATCCGCGATCAGCTGATCAAGAACAGGCCCGGCCCGAGCCGCCAGCGCATCGGGAATGTCTTCATCCGGAAAGTCGATCTCGGCCTCGACCAGCGACAGGGCCGTCAGCAGGTCCCGACGGAAACCGGCATAGGTCTCTGCGAGCGCGCCCCCCAGCTGTCCAAGCGCCTGGGCCGATTGCTCGGCCGTCTCCGCATCGATCAGGTCGGCGATGGCCTCGGCCTGAGTCAGGTCCAGCTTGCCGTTCTCGAAGGCCCGGCGGGTGAAGGCGCCCGGTTCGGCCGGTCGCACGCCCAGATCGATCAGGGCCTGGCTGACGGCCTCGACCACGGCGCGCCCGCCGTGGAGGTGAAGCTCTGCGGCGTCTTCGCCCGTGTAGCTGGCGGGCGCCTTGAAGCGCAGGACCAACGCCTGATCCAGCACCGCGCCCCGATGGCAGAGCGAGCGCACGACCGCGTGTCTCGGCGCGGGCAGCCGTCCCCCGAGGGCCTCCAGCACCCGGTCGCAGTCCGGTCCCGACAGGCGGATAACGGCCACCGCGCCCCGACCCGGCGGCGTGGCCAGGGCAAAGAGCGTGTCCGTCACCTGGGCCTCATTTCGTGGCGGCTTCCATCATGCGCCGGAACTGCTCCTGGGCCTGCAGGCCGAAGCCGGTCCAGGTCTTCATCAGCTCTTCGGGCTGCATGGCGGCCAGATTGTCGGACATGCGCTTCTGCATCTCGGCGACCATGGCCTCATTGAGCGGCGTCACATCGGGCAAGCCCAGAAAGGCGCGCGCCTCCGCCGGCGTACAATCGACCTCGACATTGACCTTCATGATGGGACCTCCTGTTTCACGTGAAACATGCCCTCAAGCAGCGAGCAACCGCGTTGCGAGCGGTAGGGCAAATATCAGGTGTTCATCGACTGGAAGAAGTCGCCGTTGTTCTTGGACTGGCGCAGCTTGTCGAGCAGGAATTCGATCGCGTCCTGCGGCCCCATCGGATTGAGGATCCGGCGGAGCACATAGGTCTTGGCCAGTTGGTCCTTCGGCGTGATGAGGTCTTCCTTGCGGGTGCCGGACTTGAGCACGTCGATGGCCGGGAAGATGCGCTTGTCGGCGACCTTGCGGTCCAGCACGATTTCCGAGTTACCCGTGCCCTTGAACTCTTCGAAGATGACCTCGTCCATCCGGCTGCCGGTGTCGATCAGGGCGGTGGCGATGATCGTAAGGGAGCCCCCCTGCTCCACGTTCCGGGCGGCGCCGAAGAACCGCTTGGGCCGCTGCAGGGCGTTGGCGTCCACACCACCGGTCAGCACCTTGCCCGACGACGGCACAGTCGCGTTATAGGCTCGGCCCAGACGGGTGATCGAGTCCAGCAGGATCACCACATCCTTGTTGTGCTCGACCAGGCGTTTGGCCTTTTCGATCACCATTTCGGCCACGGCGACGTGGCGGGTGGCGGGCTCGTCGAAGGTCGAGGCCACGACCTCGCCCTTCACCGTCCGCTGCATGTCGGTGACTTCTTCCGGCCGCTCATCGATCAGCAGCACGATCAGGAAGACCTCGGGGTGATTGGCCTCGATCGATTTGGCGATGTTCTGCAGCATGACCGTCTTGCCGACGCGCGGCGGGGCCACGATCAGGCAGCGCTGGCCCTTGCCGAGCGGGGCGACGATGTCGATGACCCGGCCCGAGCGGTCCTTCAGGGTCGGATCCTGGATTTCCATGTGCAGCCGCTCTTCCGGATACAGCGGCGTCAGATTGTCGAACAGGACCTTGGTCTTGACCAGTTCCGGATCTTCCAGATTGATCGTGTCGACCTTGAGCAGGGCGAAATAGCGCTCGCCCTCGCGCGGGCCGCGCACGGCCCCGTGGATGGTGTCGCCCGAGCGCAGGCCGAAGCGGCGGATCTGCGACGGCGAGACATAGATGTCATCGGGCCCGGGCAGATAGTTGGCGTCCGGGCTGCGCAGGAAGCCAAAGCCGTCCGGCAGGATTTCCAGCACGCCATCGGCGATGATCTCGACCTCTTCCTCGGCCAGGGCCTTGAGGATGGCGAACAGCAGGTCCTGTTTGCGCAGGTTGGAGGCGTTCTCGACCTCCAGCTGTTCGGCAAAGGCGACCAGGTCGGCCGGGGTCTTTTCGTTCAGCTCGGCCAGGGTAATCCGGCCGGACGGCACGATGGCCTCGCCCTCGTCCTCATCGTCTTCGGTCGTCTCGACCTCGGTCGCCGGCGTATCGGCCACAGCGGGATCGACCGGTGTGGGCTCGGTCTCAGGGGTGTCGGAGGGATCGCTCATCGGAACTCGCACGGGACTGAGCCCCCGAACAACCGATGCTCAGGAGCGAAAAACCTAGTAATGTCAGGCCCTTATGGACCAGTCGGGGAACTCCGGAGCCTGCCCGGCCTCGAAGGGCGATCAGCGGCGGACACAGGAGGAAGAGAAGGGCACCGCCCCGCAAGACGGCTCAGGACGACGGAAACCACGCCCGCCGCACCGGGTCAAGCCCGGCGAGCCCGCCACGTCAGCGCGTGCCCCACTCCAGGGTCACCGACAGCACCATGACGATGGCGATCAGAAAGGGGACCTCATTGGTCATCCGCCAGAAGCGGGCGGTGCGGGCGGAGGTCCCGGCCTGGATGCGGCGGAATTCGCCGGACAGATAGCCATGCCAGCCGCTGAGGGCCAACACACCGGCGATCTTGGCGAGCATCCACGGCTGGTGGGCAAAACTCCAGTCCGCGCCGCCGCCACTCCGCAACCAGAACAGCCACAGGCCAAACGCCCAGGCGGCGCCCATGGCAGGGTTGAGGATGATCTTCAGCAGGCGCCGCTGCCAGGTGCGCAAAAGGCCGCGCATCTCGCTCCGCAGCGGCTCGGGCTTGTCCGCCTGTTCGGCGTCATAGGCATAGAGGCGCGGCAGGAACAGCAGGCCGGCCATCCAGGCGATCACCGCCAGAATGTGAAGGGCCCGGGCGAGATCGTACAGGTTCACGCAGCTGCCCTTTGCCGCTGCTCCGCCTGACAGGGACAGGCCTTCCACGCCGCCTGACAACCCGGCCCGAACGGCGCCGTGCCGGCCCGGTCCAGCGCCGTGACAACGCCCTCAGCGAGGGTCGAGACAAAGGCGGGGGTAACACTGACGGTGGGCACCCGGATGTAGGGGTGGATGCCGTGTTCCTCAGCCAGCTCCCGGTACTCGATATCCAGCTCGACCAGGGTCTCGATATGCTCCGAGACGAAGGCGATCGGCACCAGGACGACCCCGACGCCGTCCCTGCTGGCCTGTTCCAGCGCCTCGGGGGTCGACGGCCCCAGCCATTTCATCGGCCCGACCCGGCTCTGGTAGCACAGGCCCCAGTCGGCCAGGCCCAGCCGTTCGGCCACAGCGCGACATCCGGCCTCGACCTGTTCGGCATAGGGATCGCCCTTTTTTGTCACCAGCGACTCGGGGATGCCGTGGGCGGAAAACAGAACGCGCACCGGCAGGTCCCCGGCGGCCGCCAGACCCTCCCGGATCAGCCCGGCCTGGGCCTCGACCCATCCCCCGGCTCGCGGATAGCAGCAGATGGCCCGGCTGGCGCCCGGGCCGCGATAGGTCTCGTGCCACAGCTTGAGCGACGAGGCCGTCGTGGTGGTCGAAAACTGCGGATAGAGGGGCAGGAGGACGATCTGGTCCGGCGCCCACGCCGCAACCTCGGCCGCCACGGACCCTGTCATCGGATGCCAGTAGCGCATGCAGGTGAAGGTCTTGATCTCGTCGGCCGGCAAGCGGGCCGACAGGGCCTGCTCCAGCGCCGCCGCCTGGGCCTGCGTCCCGGGCAGCAGGGGCGAGCCCCCGCCCATATAGTCATAATTTGCCTGCGCGCTTTTTTCCCGCCGGCTCGAGATCAACCGCGCCACCGCCGTCCGCAACAGACCCGGCAGGCCGATGATGGCCGGATCATTGAACAGGTTGAACAGGAACGGTCTGACCGAGTCCGGGCCGTCCGGGCCGCCCAGATTGAACAGCACCACCGCGATCCGGCGGCCCTGACTGTCCTGCGGTCTGCTCATTGGGCGCCGATCCTTTTGAGCACCTGCTCGACATGGGCGATCGGCACATCGGGCAGGATGCCGTGGCCCAGATTAAAGATCCACGGGCCGTGGCCCCAGGCGTCCATGAGTGCGTCCACGCGCCGGTCCAGCGACGGGCCGCCCACCCGCAACAGGAGCGGGTCCAGCGCGCCCTGGATCGGCTTGATCTCCTGGACCCTTCGGCCCACCCCAAGGGGGCAGGCTGTGTCCAGCGCGACGGCCTGAACGTCGCATTCATCCGCATAACGTTCGGCCAGCGCTGCCGATCCACGGGGGAAGCCGATCAGGGGCACGGTCACCCCCAGCTCCCGCACCCGGGCCACCAGTTTCTGATGGGGCTTGAGCACCAGAATTTCGAACAGATCATCGGGCAGGCCCTCGGCCCAGCTTTCGAAGATCTTGAGCACCTGGGCGCCCGCATCGGCCTGCATCTTCAGATAGTGGGCCGTAGCCTCGACCAGAATATCCAGCAGGGCGAGGACCTTCTCCGGCTCCCGGTAATAGAAGGTCCGCGCCTGGGCCCGCTCGCCCTTGCCGATCGAGCGGGTCTCGCCGTCCAGCATATAGGTGGCAACGGTCCAGGGGGCTCCGGCAAAGCCGATCAGGGTCCGCTCGGGGTCAAGCGCCGCCCGCACCCGGCTGAGGGTTTCCCCCACAGGTGAAAGGGCGTCGCCCGCACCCGCGGTCAAGGCCTGCATCGATGCCAGATCCGGCAAGGCCCCCAGTCGCGGGCCTTCACCTGCCTCGAACCAGACCTTCTGACCCAGGGCTCCCGGGATCAGCAGGATGTCGGCAAACACGATCGCCGCGTCGAAGCCAAAGCGCCGCATGGGCTGGAGCGTCGCCTCGGCCGCCATCTCCGGATTGAGGCAAAAGGCGATGAAGTCCGGAGCCTCAGCCCGCAAAGCCCGGTATTCCGGCAAATACCGTCCCGCCTGCCGCATGAACCACACGGGGGGCCGGTCGGTGACCTCGCCCCTGAGGGCCTTGAGCAAGCGCGTATCCGTCATGGAGCGGCTTTAGGCCGGGTGGGCGAAGACCTCAAGCGGGCGAAATGCCTCGCTCTGCTTCTCTTCTTCTCGATAGAGATATTGAAAGTGAAGATAGCAGGTAGGGCGGGGGATGACGGGGACAGTTGGCCCGGTTCCGGCGCCCGCAGCCGACCTTTTCACAGGGATAGGCGGCGAGGACCGAGGCCGCCGGCCACGCCTGTAGAAACCGGGGATAATCCTTAATCAAACCTTAACACGCGGGCCCGGGCGCCGATGTCGGTCAGGGGACTGTCTGTTTGCCGATTAACGTCTCATTAACCTTTCCCCAGGGCATTCAGCGGCCGGTGGCGCCCTTGGGACAGATGGCCTCAAACCGTCGTCATATCTTCACACTCATCCCCGATGCCAGCGGCTGACGCCCGTCATCGGGGATTCCACCCGCATGACGGCGCGAATGATCCCCGCCTCATGAGGACTGTCGTCCACAGGAATCCCGGATTCGCTCCGCAGGAGTCCGGCCCGCGTCGAACAGGTTTGACGCCCGTGCCGCTTCGGACGATGACAGGGCATGACCCCGACACGCTCAGGCTCCGGCCGGCTGGCCACCTATTTCCACGTCCACCTGGTCTCCGATTCGACCGGAGAAACGCTCAACGCCATGGCCAAGGCGGTCACCGCCCGCTTCGACGGCGTCATCCCGATCGAGCACATCTATGCCCTGGTCCGCTCTCCCAGACAGATGGAGCGGGTGCTGGAGGAGGTCTCGGCCGCCCCGGGCGTGGTTCTGCACACCCTGGTCGACAAGGGTCTTCGCCTGCAGCTCGAGGATGGCTGCCGGGCGCTGGACATGCCCCAGATCGGCGCCCTTGATCCGCTGGTCGGGGCCCTGTCCCACTATCTGGGCGCGGCGCTGTCGACCCGGGTCGGAGCCCAGCACGCACTCGACACAGACTATTTCAATCGCATCGGCGCGCTGGACTTCGCCATGGCGCACGACGATGGACAGGGCACGACCGAACAACTGGAGAGCGCCGACGTGGTCCTGTGCGGCGTCAGCCGAACGTCCAAGACCCCGACCTGTATCTATCTGGCCCACAGGGGCATTCGCGCCGCCAATGTGCCGCTGGTGCCGGGGCAGGAGGATGGCGAGCGGCTGACGCAGCTGAACGGGCCGCTGGTCGTCGGCCTGACGGTCTCGCCGGACCGGCTGGTGCAGATCCGGCGCAACAGGCTGGATGGCCTGAATGCCGACCGCAGCTCGGCCTATGTGGATCATGACGCCGTCCGGGACGAGACGATCAAGGCGCGGCGCGCCTTCGAACGCCGGGGCTGGCCGGTCATCGACGTGACCCGCCGCTCGGTCGAGGAGACCGCTGCGGCCATCGTCAATCTGCTGAGCGAGCGTCGCTCGGGCAAGGCGGGCCGCGCGCCGGCTGTGCCGTCGTGAGCGCCGGATTTCAGCGTCAGCCGCTGGTGCTGGCCTCGGCCAGCGCCGCCCGCCGGGCCCTGATGGCCGGGGTGGGTCTGACGGTCGATCTCCAACCCGCAGATCTGGATGAGGAGGGCCTGAGGCAGTCCCATCCGGACCTCGGGCCGGCCGACATGGCGGTGCGCCTGGCCGAGGCCAAGGCCGTTGCCGTCAGCCGGATGCGCCCCGGGGTGCTGGTTCTGGGTGGGGACCAGATTCTGGAGGACGATGGGGCCATCGTCTCCAAGGCGGACGATCTGGGGGAGATTGCCGCGCGTCTCCGGGGCTTCCGGGGGCGGACTCACCATCTGCATTCGGGCGCGGCGCTGGCGAAGGATGGGCAGGTCGTCTGGCGCCAGGTCGACACGGCCGCCCTCACCGTGCGGGATTTTTCGGAGGCCTGGCTGGCCACCTATCTTGAGGCTGAGGGCGCGGCCCTGACCGGTGTGGTCGGGGGCTACCGACTGGAAGGCCCCGGGGCCCAGCTGTTCGCGCGGATTGAGGGCGATTATTTCACCGTTCTGGGTCTGCCGCTGTGGGCGGTGCTGGAGGCCCTGCGGGATCAGGGCGTGATCGACCGATGACGATCCGGGCCGGGGTCGCGGGCTGGCCGATCGCCCATTCGCTCAGTCCGGTGATCCACGGGGCCTGGATCCGGGCCGCCGGCCTCGACGCCGCCTACACGGGGTTTGGGCCCGAGACCGAAGCGCAGTTCCGCGACCTGGTTGGACAGGTCCGGCAAGGCGCCCTTCGCGGGCTCAATGTCACGGCGCCCTATAAGGAAATCGCGCTCGGGCTGGCGGATACGGTCAGCGACACCGCTCGCGCCTGTGGCTCGGCCAATCTGCTGTGGCAGGATGCCGGGGTGCTCAGGGCCGACAGCACCGACGGCCACGGCCTGATGGCGGCGCTGGCGGAACAGGCTCCGGCTCTGCAGGGGACGGGGCGGGTCGCCGTCGTGCTGGGTGCGGGAGGTGCTGCCCGGGCCGCCGTCCATGCCCTGGGCCAAACCTATTCCGAGGTGCGGGTTCTGAACCGGACGGCTGCCCGCGCTGAGGCCCTCATCGCCGCCGTCCAGCCCCACTGCCCGGCGCGGCTGACCCTCGGTGACGCGGCAGCTGACGCCGCCCTTGTCGTCAATGCGCTGAGCGTTCCGCCCGAACTCGACCTTACGACGCTCGCCCCCGACGCCGTGCTGATGGACATGACCTATCGCCCCCTGATGACCGGCTTTCTGCGGGCCGGAGCGGAGCGAGGCCACACGGTCGTCGATGGATTGGCCATGCTCATCGGCCAGGCGCGGCCGTCGTTTGCGACCCTGTTCGGCGTCCGACCGCCCGACGTTGATGTCCGGGCCGAGGCCCTGCGGGTGCTGGGAGAGACGCCATGATCGTCCTGGTGCTGACCGGCTCGATCGGCATGGGCAAAAGCACGACCGCGCGCCTGTTCGAGGAGGCGGGGGCTGCCGTCTGGGATGCGGATGTCGCCGTCCATGCCCTGTATGAGCGAGGCGGAGCGGCGGTGGACGCCGTGGAGGCCGCCTTTCCGGGCGTGGTCGTCGACGGCGCGGTCGACCGGGCCCGCCTGTCCACCCGGCTTCAGGAGAATCCCGAAGGGTTCTCGACGCTGGAGGCCATCGTCCATCCGCTGGTCAGGGCCGACCGGGAGGCCTTTGTCGCCCGGGCGCGCGAGGAGGGGCGGGCCGTGGTGGTTCTGGACATTCCCCTCTGGTTCGAAACAGGGGCCGACCGGACCGGTGTCGCCGCTGTGGTGGTGGTCAGCGCACCGGAGGCCGAGCAACGCCGGCGCGTCCTGTCCCGGCCCGGCATGACAGAGGCCCGCTTCCGGCAGATCCTGTCGCGCCAGGTGCCCGATGCGGAAAAGCGCGCCCGCGCCGATGTGGTGATCGAAACCGGCCGGGGCCTGCCCCATGCCCGGGAGCAGGTTCGTCTGTTGATGGAACGCCTCGCGCCCACGCCGACGGATTGAAGCCCGGGCCGAAGCGCGGCATCAAGGGCCATGGCCCGCGAGATCGTTCTGGATACTGAAACCACCGGCTTTGACCCCCGGACCGGCGACCGGATGATCGAGGTCGGCTGTATCGAGATCGATGACCTGCTGCCGACCGGCCGCACCTTTCACCGGCTGATCCACCCCGAGCGCGACATTCCCGCCGGCGCCATCGCCGTGCACGGCATCACCCTGGAAAAGCTGCACGGCGCGCCGAAATTCGCCGAGGTGGCCGCTGACCTGCTGGAATTCATCGGCGACGCGCCCGTCATCGCCCACAACGCCAGCTTCGACCGGGCCTTCATCAATCACGAACTGGGTCTGTGCGGCCAACTGCTGATCGAAGAGGTGCGCTGGATCGACACCCTGCAGATGGCCCAGATGCGCTTTCCCGGCATGGCCAATTCGCTGGACGCCCTGTGTCGCCGGTTCAAGATTTCGCTGACCGAACGCAGCCTGCACGGGGCGCTGATCGACGCGCGCCTGCTGTCGGATGTCTATCTGGAACTGAAGGGCGGCAAGGCCCGCTCGCTGGAGCTGGTCACCCTGTCCGGGCACGCCGCAGGGCAGGACGGACCCCGACGCCACGGGACCCGGCCGGCACCGCTCACACCCCGTCTGACCGAGGCCGAGGTTCAGGCGCACGCGGCCTTCGTCGCCGCCGAACTGGGGGATCAGGCGCTCTGGCTGAAAGCCGGCGCCTGATCGCCCCGTTCAGAAGAAATCAGGCCTGACCGGGAGGGGTCGAGGCGCCGCGCGCAACCTGGGCCTGACGCTGGGCATAGATGGCGGCGAAGTCGATCGGCTCCATCAGGAAGGGCGGATAAAAGCCGCCGTCCGCGGTCGCCTTGGCGATGGTCTCGCGCGCGAACGGGAACAGATAGCGCGGGCATTCGATCAGCAGGAGCGGCTCGATGTCCTTTTCCGCGACATTCATCAGCTGGAACAGGCCGCCATAGACCAGCTCGACCTGAAACACCGGCTTGTCTTCGCTGGTGGCCTTGACCGACAGCTTCAGCTCCACCTCGAACAGGCCGTCCTGACGGCCCTGGGCGTTCATTTCGACGCCGAGATCGATATTGGGGCGGCCCTCGACCTTCAGGCTCTCCGGCGCGCGCGGGTTCTCGAACGAGAAGTCGCGGACATACTGGGCCATGATGCGAAAGCCCGGCAGGGCGGGCTGGCCCGGCTGCACCGGCGTTTCGCTCGAGCCGTTGGGGGTATCGCCATTGGGGGCGGGGGGCGTGGAATCGGTCATGCGCGGACAGGTCTTCCTGGATCGATGAAAGCTCAGGCCGCATCGGCGGCTTGAAGGCGGGGCGACTAGCATGACGGGCGCGGGGCGGCAATGTCACGCACCCCCGGGGGGCAGCCATGACGGGCCGCACATAGGGGCCTCCTTGCGTGGCGCCCCTGCAATCCCTAATCCTCAGGGTCAAGCGCCGCACCTCCGGTGGCGCCAGACCCGGACCCGACGTGAATCCTCAATTCCAGATCATCCTGTTTGCCGTGATCGCGGCCGTGGTGCTGTTCCAGCTGTACAATGTGCTGGGCAAGAAGGTCGGCCGCCAGCCGGAAGAGGATGCCCGCGCCAAGCCCAAGGGGGCCCCTGAAGCGGCCGATGGACCGCAGGGTGGACAGGCGGCCACCGGAACCGTCCTCGATTCCGCAACGCTTGCCGCCATCGCCGGGCTCAAGGCCCGCGACCCGGCCTTTGATCCCCACCGCTTCCTCGATGGCGCCCGTCAGGCCCATGAAACCATCGTCCGGGGCTATGCCGAGGGCGACCGCGAGGCCCTGAAGCCGCTTCTGACCCCCGTCGTCATGACCTCGTTCGAGGCCGGCATGGCCGACCGCGAGGCGCGCGGCGAGCAGGAGCGGGTCGAGTTCCCCCATGTCCCGCGCGCCGATCTGGAACTGGCGACGGTCGAGGGCGACCGCGCCGTGGCCAAGGTGCGCTTTCTGTCGGAACTGAAGCAGACGATCAGCGCCGGCAGTGAGGAGCCGCGCGTCGAGGAACGTCGCACCGCCGAACTGTGGACGTTCGAGCGCCCGCTGAACGCCAGCGATCCCAACTGGGTGCTGGCCCGGGTGGAGCCCGCCTCCGCATGATGCCGGCGGCCGGTCGGGCGGTCGCGGTCGCGGCCCTGCTGCTGGCCGCCCTCGTTTCGGCCTGTGCCAGCGCGCCCGAGCCGACCGTTCCGCCCCTGCCGGTTCCTCCGGTCACCCGACCCGCGCCCCCGACCCCGGCCCCGCCGACCGTCGGTGCGATGGCGCTCACCGCCCTGCCCGGCTGGGATCAGGAAGACCATCTGACCGCCCTGATCGCCTATGCCACCGGCTGCAGCGCCCGGCGTGAACCGACGTCGCAAGCGGTCTGCGCCGAGGCGCGCGCGGTGGTGGCCAGCCGTCCCACGCCCAGCGAGGCACGCGCCTTTCTGGAAGCCCGGTTCGTCGCGGTCGAGGCCGTTTCGCCGGAACCCTCGCGCGCCCTGCTGACCAGCTATTTCGCGCCGGAGTATGAGGCGCGCCGCGCTCCCGACGCCGACTACGATGCCCCGGTGCTGGCCCGGCCCGCCGGCTGGCAGCGCGGCGACCGACTGGACGACCGGGCGACCATCGAGGCCAATGCGTCATCCTACGAAATCCTCGGCTGGATGCGGGCCGAGGACCTGTTCTTCCTGCAGATCCAGGGCTCGGGCTATCTGACCTTTGCCGACGGATCGCGGGCGCGCGCCGCCTATGCCGCCGACAACGGCCACCCCTTCGTCGGCATCGCCCGGCCCATGGCGGATCAGGGCCTGCTGCCGCCGAACGGCACCTCGGGGGATGCCATCCGGGGCTGGCTGGCCGCCCACCGGGGGCCCGAGGCGCGGGCGGTGATGGCGCTCAATCCCCGCTACATCTTTTTCCGCATGGACCCCGACGACGGCGGCCACCCGGCCGGGGCGGCGGGCATTCCCCTGCCGGCACGTCGCGCCATTGCGGTGGATCCCGCCCACTGGACCTATGGTGAGCCGGTCTGGATCGAGGCCGACGGCGGCAATCTGATCGGGGCCCGCGCCAGCTATCGCGGCCTGGTCGTGGCGCTCGACACCGGCTCGGCCATCCGCGGCCCGGTCCGCGCCGACCTCTATATGGGCCGGGGCGATGCGGCCGGAGCGGAGGCCGGAGCCGTCCGTCATCCCCTCAGAATGTGGCGGCTGGTGCCGCGCTAGGTCGGGTCAATTCGACCAACATTTGTCTTCCGACATTTGTTCTTCTCGGGCGCGTTCCAGACAGGCGTTACGCTGCGCGCGGATTGCTTTCGCTTCTTCAACCCGCCTATTCCCCTCATTCTGGGTCCAGAGCAGGGCCTCTTCGGAGGTCGAGAAAACCGGTGAGATCACGGGCGTCGCCTCTATCGGACCGGAGACCGCCAGATATCCCTCCTCGCCTCTCGCAGGGACGATGGCCCAGCCCTGATTGCCGGGGAGGATCACCCGGAAAAGGGCATCGTCTAAAGCGTGGTCGACGAGGGCGTCCGAGGGGGCTGGCGGCAGTCGGTTTCTTTCACAGCTCCGCAAGGCCATCGCCTTGTCGAAGGACCCACGCGCTCTTTCGTGAGCATCACCCAAATGAGGCCTGGGCGTGATGGCGGTGACAACCGGCTCCCCGGCTTCGTCTAAATACTTAACGCGGAATGGCAGGGATCCTTCATTCGGCCCGCCATCAATCCATCCGCAAAAAAAGCCGAATTGGTCATTGATCGAGACGATGCGAGCTTCCGGCCATTCCGGATAGGCCTCCAATACGTAAGCTGAGACCCTAGCGTACCGCTCCTCCTTCTCCTTACGCTCCCTGTCGCGATCATGGACAAACCAGAGCGATGCGAGGGCAAGTGAGACGATAGCCCCCACCACCATTCCTGCCGCGCGGGGCGTTTCCGGGGACATCACCGCCGCCGCATCCCGCCGAGGACGCCGCGCAGGATTTCGCGGGTCAGGGTTGAGCCGGCGGTGCGCAGGACGGACTTGGTCGCGGCCTCCAGCGGGGTTTCCCGGGACGAGCGGCGGGCCGGGGCGCGGGCGCGGGCCTCGCGCTCGGCCTCGCGGCGGATGCGGGCCTCTTCCTTCTCGCGGGCGAGGCGGGCCTTTTCCGCCTCCTTCGCCGCCAGCGCATCGGCTTTGGCCAGATCGGCCTCACCCCGACGGGCCGACAGGATTTCATGGGCGGATTCCCGGTCGACCGGGCTGTCATAGACGCCGCGCACGGGACTTACGGCCATGACTGAGGCGCGTTCAGCGTCAGTGGCCGGACCCAGCCGACTGTCCGGCGGGCGGATCTTGGTGCGGGCCACCATCGAGGGCGCGCCCTTCTCATCGAGGGTCGAGACCACGGCCTCGCCCACGCCCAGCGCCGGAATGGCCTCGGCGGTATCGAAGGCCGGATTGGGCCGGAAGCTGTCGGCGGCGGCCCGCAGCCCCTTCTGCTCGGACGGCGTATAGGCCCTGAGCGCGTGCTGGATGCGGTTGCCGAGCTGGCTCAGCACCCTGTCGGGGATGTCGGCCGGGTTCTGGGTGACGAAATAGACCCCCACCCCCTTGGACCGGATCAGGCGCACCACCTGCTCCACCTTGTCGACCAGGGCCTTGGGCGTATCGTCAAACAGCAGGTGGGCCTCGTCGAAGAAGAACACCAGACGCGGCTTTTCCGGGTCGCCGATCTCGGGCAGCTGCTCGAACAGCTCCGACAGCAGCCACAGCAGGAAGGCGGAATACAGCCTCGGACTGTTCATCAACCGGGCGGCGTGCAGCACATTGACCTGTCCCCGGCCGTCCAGACTGGTGCGGATCAGATCCTCCAGCCTCAGCGCCGGCTCGCCGAAAAAGGCCTTGCCGCCCTCCTGTTCCAGCTGCAGCAGCGACCGCTGGATGGCGGCGATCGAGGCGGCGGCCACATGGCCGACCTCGCGACCGATGCGCTCGGCATTCTCGCCGACATGAACCAGCAGGGCCCGCAGATCGTCGAGGCCGAGCAGCAGCAGGCCCTCGGTGTCCGCGACGTGGAAGACGACCGACAACACGCCCTCCTGCACCTCGTTGAGGTCCAGCATGCGCGCCATCAGCACCGGGCCGATCTCGCTGACGGTGGTGCGGACCGGATGTCCGGCCTCACTATACAGGTCCCAGAAGACCGTTGGTGCCGCGCGCGGGGTCAGGGCCAGCTGCATGCCCTCGGCCCGGGCGATCAATTTCTCATTGGGCGTTCCGGACACGGCGATGCCCGACAGATCGCCCTTCACATCGGCGCAGAACACCGGAACGCCGGCGTCGGAAAACCCTTGCGCCAGGATCTGAAGGGTCACCGTCTTGCCGGTGCCGGTGGCGCCTGCAATCACCCCGTGGCGATTGGCGCGGTCAAACCGCAGATGGCGGGCATGGGCCTCCCCGTCGTCCTCGGTCCACCCCAGAAACAACCCGTCCGTCGCGCTCATGTCCTGCCCTCGCAATGTCTGTCAGAGGACATAGACCAGACCGCGATTGACGGGAACGCCGGGAACCCGGACAACCGGCCCATGAAGTCCGCCCTGGCCGTCCCAACCTCTGCTGTCGCGCGCAATGCGCTGGTGCTGCTGGCGGCCGTGGCCGGGGGCGCGGCGCTGTTCTGGCTGCGGGACATTCTGACCCCGCTGGCCATGGCCATCTTCCTGCTGATCATGATCGACGGCATCAAGCGGTTCGTGGCCGAGAACACGGTGTTGAGCGACCGGATGGCCGGGGTGGCGGCTCTGGTGCTGGTCATCCTCGGCTTTTTCGCCTCGATCGCCATCATCGTGAACGGGGCAACCGGCTTCTTCGGCGAGGCCTCGGGTGTGTCCACCCGGATCGGCCCCCGCATCGACCAGGTCATCCATGATCTGGCCGGGCTGTTCGGGGTGGCCAGTCCGCCCACGGCCATGGACCTGATCGGGGACATCGACCTGCGCAGCTATGTGGCCGATGTCGCGCTTCAGGTTCAGAATGTCGCCAGCGGCGCTTTCTTCGTTCTGGTCTATCTGGGCTTTCTGATCGCGGCGCAGGCCGGCTTCCAGCGCAAGATCGTCGGCATGTTCCCGGTGCGCGAAACCCGGCACGAGGCGCGGGCCGTCTTTCAGCGTATCCGGTCGGGGGTCGAGGGCTATCTCTGGGTCCAGGCCGTCACCGGCATCATGATCTGTGCGGTCGCCTGGGTGCTGATGCGGGCGGTCGGGCTGCAGAACGCCGAGTTCTGGACCTTTGTCATCTTTGTAGTCGGCTTCATCCCGATCCTGGGCGGAGCGGTCGCGGGTCTGGCGCCGCCCATGTTCGCCCTCGTCCAGTTCGAGAGTTACTGGCCGGCCCTGATCCTGCTGATCGGTCTGCAGGCCGTGCTGTTCATCGTCGGCAACTGGATCCAGCCGCGCATGCAGGGCGACAACCAGAACATCGACCCGGTGGTGGTCCTGCTGTCGCTGGCCCTGTGGGGCAAGCTGTGGGGCGTGATCGGCATGTTCCTGTCGACGCCGCTGGCGGTTTTGATGATGGCCATCCTGGCCGAGTTCAGGGGCAGCCGGTGGATGGCCATTCTGATGTCGGGCGACGGCGAGCCCTATCCGGATGCGGACGAGCCCCCCGCGCGCAAGCGGCCCTCGCCCCGCGTCAACGCGCCACAGGCAGGCCCGGACGTTTCGGATAGCTGACGGCTTGAAAGGCGAGTCAGGGCAGACCACCTGTCGATCACCGCCGCGGCCTCCCTCCCCCTCCCCGGTCGCGGTGCGCGAG